>Ga0209629_10001666_pt1 | contig 14298 bp, 7 predicted proteins | sample TergutCu122P5_FD_187286 | JGI IMG/M metagenome (GOLD analysis project Ga0209629, IMG submission 187286) | Cubitermes ugandensis P5 segment gut microbial communities from Kakamega Forest, Kenya - Cu122 P5 (SPAdes) (version 2) | ecosystem: Host-associated > Arthropoda: Insects > Digestive system >... | reverse complement strand
TTCACCTTGTTCCTGACTGCGTCGGGATCTTTGAAGCTGGACGAATTGACCGGGGCCTTCACCCACTCCTGCGCGTAGGTATAGGTAGTCACCTGCTCTTCGCCGCCGCCGAGTTTCTTTTTCGTTTCCGTTTTTGCGTGCTCCACCCACTGGTAATACTCCACCGTGCGCTCCAGGCGGATGGCGTTCAACGAAAGTCCGAAGACGGGATCGGTAAGAGTATCTTTGGTTTCAGCGGCAGCGGTGGCATGGACGAGCTGCCCGTTTTTGCCGGCATCCACCGTGCTGACGTCCCCCAATTCCTGGGTTACGGCCTGCGCCTCGCGCAGGGCAGCCTTGGTGGCGACGAAATTCCCTTCATTCCACCACAGCAGTATGGTGCCGGCGATGATCAAGACGAAACCGATGCCGATGCCGGCAAACGACTTCCCCAAACGACTGAACCAACTGACCGACTTTGTTTCCGTGTATGCCATGATCTCCCCTCCTTGAATGAATCCAAACAACCGTGAATTTCACCACAGAGCAATTCTTTTCATGCCGGCGGATAACTTAGCCCTGGAGACAGTTTTTTGCCTATTTGTTCAGCGGGAGCGTCAGACCTGGGAATTTCTCTCGAAACGGAAGCTATTGGACCAGGATAAATCGAAATTGCCTCATGCTGCAACTTCTTCTCTGTCAAAGTTGGGTTGCGTGTGGGGGATGGCGCGGCTGTGGTTTAAATCCATACGGCCGTGAGAGGACACGACTCATGGATTCTTTGTCGATGACGCCAAGGTTCGCGTTTCAATCCATGCGCCCGCGAGGGGCACGAAGCGGATGGCGTTGTCGTCCTGGCGTTTGATGGCCTGGAATTTCGGCTTGGCCTTCATGTTGGCCGTGGCGGCGATTTCCATGGCCAGCTCCGCCGCCTCGCGCGTGCCGAAGGTGGCCATGACCTTGCCCTTCTTGTCCATGATGGCCCAGCGCCTGGTTTCATCGACGGCGTCAAAGGTCGGCGGGTCGAGACCCAGCTCTTCGTACTTGGCTTCGAGCGCCTTCCAGTCGGCTATCATCTGGTCGAAGGCGCGGTTGGTCATACCGCGAAAGGTGGCCACCGCCGCCACTTCCTGGTCGCTGTAACCGGCATGTTTCAGGCGCTTGCCTTCCTCGGCGATCATCCTGGCGACGGCCTCTTGCTCACTCGCCATCGGCTTGCCGACATCCTTGCCCTTCGGGTCGAGCACCTGCCACGATGGCGCTTCCTTCTTGTACTTGTCGCCCTTGTTGTATTTGATGGTGAAGCCTTGCCCTTCGCGGTCGCATTCGAGCAGGTAATCCCGCACCTTGGCGTAGCCCTTCTCGCCGGCTTTCTTCAGTTCCTTGAAGGTCTTGATGAAGCCGTTGTGTTTCGCTTCGTACTCGTCCAGGTCGGCGGAGTTGTTGATGCCGTCGATGATCTTGTTTTCAAGCGAAATCTTGTCGTCGGCCCGCTGTTCCGCCGCCGCCAGCATCCGCTGCCCGGCCGGGTCTTTGGTCAGCGTATACTCGGCGGTGGCGTAAACGGGCGTGAAGGCCTTGATGTCCTTTTTCTTTGAAAACTTGAAGGCTATGGTTCCGGCGTCCTGGTTGTAGCCGGGGTCGTTGGCTGCTTGCTGTTTGGGAGATTGCTTTGATTTTGGCAACTCGCCTGGCGCCGCAGAGGACGGAGGACGGACGACAGAGGACAGACTATCCCCAGGCTCCGCGCTCTGTTCTATGACTTCGCCCGTTTCCGGGTTGATGCGCATACCATCTCTGGTGATTTCTTTCTGAGCGGCAGCGGATACGTCTGTCTGTCCTCCGCCTTCTGTCCTCTGTCCTCTGGTAACATCAGGCCTATGCTTGCGCGCTGTCAGTACCCGGCGCAGAGCCGCGCGGTTGGCTTGCCGTTCATTGGTGAGCGGCAAATTTCCTTGTTGCTCATTTCCACCGGCATTTGAGCGGCTATCGTTTTCATCTTGATAAAAAATGTTTCCGGCGTTTTCCCTGGCCTTGCGCAAGTCGTTCTCGCTTGGTATATTGGCAACGCTATCAGCACGGAGAGCTGGGTTTCCGGCCAAGCTCGTTGGCGCTGAGCGGTCCATAAGATCGCTTGCTAGCCCTCCTGTCTTGGCCCATTCCCGGCTTTTCTGTTTGTTGATGTAGAGCAGCCTTCCCGCCTCGATCTGCCGCTGGAACCAGCCATTGTTCGCCCTTCCGCTGGCTGTCTGTCTGCCATAGACGCTTGTTGCCAGATTGACCTCATAACCACGTGGTGCGGCGTTTAGAGCTATCGGCACCACCACCGTCGCGCCCGTCTTATCCTTCAAATCCACCATAGCAACAATGCTGCCTTTCTCGGTCGCTGACTCAAAAACCATGATCGGATTGGCCAGCGCCGCCGGCACATCCTTTAGCGTTGATTCCGGCAGGTGTTTTTTCTCAACGAGAATCTTACGCAAAATGTTGTAGGTGGTGACCACCGGCAGATTCTTTGCGCCCGCCAGTTGCAAGGCCAGCGGCGTTTGCGATAACATTGGTACCAGACGGCGCGGGTTCAGTGTGCCATCAAAGAAACTGTCAACCGTGCTGCGCCAAGCGTCGGCATCGCGTTGCAGATTTTGCTCATACGCCAGCGAGTTGTTTCCTTCCTGTTCCCTGGCCACCAGCCGGTCAAACACCTGGCGCACATCATCGTTCAACCGCACCCGCAGTTGCTTGGCATCCTGGTAGATGGCCGAGAGCCATTCTTTGAAACGGGCGAAGACGCGGGCGAGGCTCTTCGACGGCGCCTTGCCCTCGCGCAGGTATTGCTCAAATCCACGGGCAAACTTCTCGCGCTGCGCCCTGGTCAAAAGCGTGCCCGGGTCCTCGCCCAGCTTGCCGAGCCAGCGCCGCAGCGTCAGATAGTCGGCCTTGACGCTGTCGCTGGCCGTGCCGTCCAGCACGGCGGATTCGAGTTCTTCCAGGTAGATGTGCCCGGTCTCATGCAACAGCGTCGAGAGATCGGCGCTATCGAACAGGCTGATGACGTATTCGCGCCTTGCCTGGCCCCTGTCACCTGTAGCCTGTTCCCTGACTTCGACCTGGCCGCGAGCGCGGGATTGGCGCCGCTGCTCGTAGGTATTGCCTTTGCCGTCCGTCGATGTTATGCTTTGAGCATTGGGCGCATTCGTTGAGCTGACCGTCCCGGCTGGGGCTGAGTCATGCATAGTCCGTTGTACCGAGGCCAACGAACCGCTCTCTCCTGAGCCGTCAGACCGGGTGTTCATTCCCTGGTCTGACGTTTTTTTATTCCTGTTCGAGAAAAAAGAAATGAGCGTTTGCGCGTAAACATTGCCTTCAGGGTCCTTGACGCCCTGGACAAGTTCGCGTATTGTGTATGTGTTGCTTCCTACTGATGTTGCGTCATCGGCCCGCTCTACGGTGTTGGTGCGTGAGGAAGGCGGAGGCAGTTCTTTTTCGACCCGGTGATGGTAGAGCCTCACCGGGTTTTCTGTATCCAGCAGCCACTTTCCTTCCTTAAAGCGCTTTACCGTCAGTAAAACCGAATAGGTTTTCCCGCCGACACTGAATGGAGCGATGAAGCGACGGACATTTTCAAGTCGTCCGTCAGCGGTTGCCGACGTGTCGTAATGTGTTTCTATCACCTTTGCCACCCGCATCAGTGCGGGCAAGGAAGCCACCGCCTCCAAATGTGCCAAGCCATCTTCACCTGGCTCGATAAAAAGGTGCTTTTTGAAATCGACACCGGACATGCCGATTCTGTCGCCGGTCTCGTAATTGACCACGCCCCGGTTAAATGCTTTCAGTACCCGGTCTTTGATGGCCTGTGGGAAGCTCTTTCGCAGCGCCAACGGGTTCTGGCCGCTAAACTTCGGCGCTGCACGGACCACCGTCACCGGCGCGTCCAGGTCAACGTTCGCATCAAGCGGTTGCGACAACACCCGCGCCATTCCGCCAGTCGAGGCCTGGAGAGTAGCCCCGGTGGCGGTGTTTTCGCCGATGGTGAGCGGCGAGCTTTCTGGCGCGAGCGTATTGGTGGAAAGATTACGGGCGGCGGCGGAAGTAGGTATCGCCGGTACCCGATCTCCGACGTTCGTCTGCCCACCGAAGAGAGTCCTAGCGGCGGCGCTTGCGGGAAAAATTGCCGCCCAGTCATTGACGTACTGTTCAACACTGCCGGCCTGGCTTTCCGCCTGCGCTTTCAGCGCCGGGTTGGCCTCGATGGCGGCGACGGCGCGTTCCTTCAGGGCTGTGATTTCTTCGCCAAGACTCCGGCTTTTTTTGCTGTCAGTTTGATTGGCAATGCCGGCGTCTTGCCCGCCCGCTTTTGCGCTTGCCGCTCTTTCCTGAGTTGCTCCAGTTCCCAAGTCCCCAGCTTCAGCTTGCGCAGGTTCTCGTCCCGTGGCCGGTTCGCCGAATCTTCCGGTATCCGGCCTCCCTTCGCCACTGGTAACAGCATCTCCGGCGGCAATTGGTCGCCGTCCTTCAGATTCAATCGCCGCCGGCGCGAGAAGAGCGTCGCCGGACGTATTCCGCACGCCCGGCTGAGTTCCTGTACCGTCATCAATTTGCCCTGGTAAAGCAGCCGTATTGTATTCGTCCGGCCCAGGTACCGTCTGCATCTGTTCTCTGCCGTTTCCATCCGTCCTCCGTCCTCCGTCTTCCGATTTCTGTATTGCCGCCAAGGCTTTCCCGGCATCGCCGTCGTGGCGGTCGAGCAGCCGGCTCATTTGCCGGGCCTCGGCATCGATGCGTTCGACGCCCGCCTGGTCCGCCGCGCTCGGCATCATCGCCAAGATATTCGGGTCGATGTTGTAGTTGACGGCAGCCTGGAGCAGCGCCACCTGGGTTTCTTCCGGCGCCGCGGCAAAGGCGCTGCCAGGGACCAGGTTCCAGGGGCTAGGTTCCAGGATTCAGGGGACAGGCGCCAGGTGCCAGACCGTTGTTTCCTGTCTCCTGCCCCCTGAAACCTGTTCTACTTGTTTCAATCCACGCGGCCGTGAGAGGCCGCGACTATATTCTTGCCTATATCATGAGACTGTAAAATGGTTTCAATCCACGCGGCCGTGAGAGGCCGCGACTCGGGCGCCCGCGGAGGGTCGCCCCTACATTATTTGTTTCAATCCACGCGGCCGTGAGAGGCCGCGACGGCAAGGCTATCCCAACCGACACCCGCCTGGCCGTTTCAATCCACGCGGCCGTGAGAGGCCGCGACTGATGGCGTCCATCTCGCCGTAGGCGTTCGATGTGTTTCAATCCACGCGGCCGTGAGAGGCCGCGACGCACGAGCTGCGCTGTGGCTTGTTTGAGCTTGATGTTTCAATCCACGCGGCCGTGAGAGGCCGCGACTGGTGCTTTCAATCGGAAACTGGCTGATCTGCACTGTTTCAATCCACGCGGCCGTGAGAGGCCGCGACTCCCTGGATGAGCGCGACAACGACCGTATCGCCGGTTTCAATCCACGCGGCCGTGAGAGGCCGCGACGCAGATTGAAGTAGGTCACCGTCGCGCCAATATCGTTTCAATCCACGCGGCCGTGAGAGGCCGCGACTGCTTATCGCCACGATTTAGCTATCTAATGGTCTGTTTCAATCCACGCGGCCGTGAGAGGCCGCGACGCGCGTGAGATACTGATTAACTTCGGTTAAACCCGTTTCAATCCACGCGGCCGTGAGAGGCCGCGACCGCCTTCCTCAGTAATCGCTGGTATGGGCCAGGCGTTTCAATCCACGCGGCCGTGAGAGGCCGCGACGTCGCGGTTGTTGCGTTTATTGCTTCAGGGAAAGGTTTCAATCCACGCGGCCGTGAGAGGCCGCGACTTGGACACCTGGATGGCATCGAGGCCAAGCATGTTGTTTCAATCCACGCGGCCGTGAGAGGCCGCGACCAATTCGCGGGCTTGAGCTTCATTACGAGGGTGTGGTTTCAATCCACGCGGCCGTGAGAGGCCGCGACGCCTCAAAAGAGCACTCAGCAAGCTGTTCATTTTTGTTTCAATCCACGCGGCCGTGAGAGGCCGCGACATTTTAATTTCATCTTCATTCATAGCTGTAAATTAGTTTCAATCCACGCGGCCGTGAGAGGCCGCGACGGCCCGCAATATGGCTCTCGACGCCTTTGCCGCCGTTTCAATCCACGCGGCCGTGAGAGGCCGCGACTTCGAGACGGCCAAACGCACGGGCACCAAAGTGGTTTCAATCCACGCGGCCGTGAGAGGCCGCGACCGCCGCTGTTCCATCAGACATAATGTCCTTTTTGGTTTCAATCCACGCGGCCGTGAGAGGCCGCGACAACTCTTGCCGTGTCCTTTTTGCTTGTTTTTCCTGTTTCAATCCACGCGGCCGTGAGAGGCCGCGACGCGTTGTTAAACTCGACGTGCCTGATGAAGTCATTGTTTCAATCCACGCGGCCGTGAGAGGCCGCGACCCGCAAAAAATGAGTGCATTTGAGTTTGGATATAGTTTCAATCCACGCGGCCGTGAGAGGCCGCGACAAATTTCCGGTATTCCTTGTCCTGGAAGATAGATGTTTCAATCCACGCGGCCGTGAGAGGCCGCGACTTCAAAAATTGGCGACAATCCCTAGGCACTTTGTTTCAATCCACGCGGCCGTGAGAGGCCGCGACACGTCCCGGTATCACTTATCCCTAGGAAATTATTGTTTCAATCCACGCGGCCGTGAGAGGCCGCGACCTCAACGTGCATCAAAATCTCGATAGGCCAAACAGTTTCAATCCACGCGGCCGTGAGAGGCCGCGACCATACACTTTGAGCTCCTGAAATTGTGAGCTTCTGTTTCAATCCACGCGGCCGTGAGAGGCCGCGACAAGATGTAGCGTAAGAAGCTACTGGCGGAAAAACGTTTCAATCCACGCGGCCGTGAGAGGCCGCGACGTATGTGCAGCTCATCATGGCCGATCAGCCACTCGTTTCAATCCACGCGGCCGTGAGAGGCCGCGACCTACTCACGCTTTGGCGGCATCCAAATCCGCCTCGTTTCAATCCACGCGGCCGTGAGAGGCCGCGACTTCACACAGGAGAATTTGCAATGAAGCAAACCGTTTCAATCCACGCGGCCGTGAGAGGCCGCGACGCGGAAGCGGCTGGTGAGGTAATAACTTTATGATAGGTTTCAATCCACGCGGCCGTGAGAGGCCGCGACTCATGACGGTATCCAAAATCATGTATGAGACCTGGTTTCAATCCACGCGGCCGTGAGAGGCCGCGACATACACAGACACGGCTATGTCATCGACATAATCCGTGTTTCAATCCACGCGGCCGTGAGAGGCCGCGACAGTCTTCCTTGGATACGTTAGGCGCCAGGTCGTGTTTCAATCCACGCGGCCGTGAGAGGCCGCGACATTGCTTGACGCTGGAGTTAAGCTATGGTTAATGTTTCAATCCACGCGGCCGTGAGAGGCCGCGACGCCGACTTCCCTACGGCCATACCGCCGATTCCTCGTTTCAATCCACGCGGCCGTGAGAGGCCGCGACTCAGGAAAATTTGACGAATACGGCATAATTGTATTCGTTTCAATCCACGCGGCCGTGAGAGGCCGCGACGCCATTATATAGAGTCGTCGTCGCGTGGCCGTTGTTTCAATCCACGCGGCCGTGAGAGGCCGCGACAGGATAATGGCCAAATACCGGTGAAGCCTAGCCGGTTTCAATCCACGCGGCCGTGAGAGGCCGCGACCACAAAAGACCTTTTCCATGCGACGGATGAGCCGGTTTCAATCCACGCGGCCGTGAGAGGCCGCGACTAACTATCGATTAAAGTGCGCTGGAGCCCAACATGTTTCAATCCACGCGGCCGTGAGAGGCCGCGACGCGCAGCCTTGGCCGCGCTGATTAGTAGCATCCAGTTTCAATCCACGCGGCCGTGAGAGGCCGCGACTGTTCGCGTTGAGCTATCACATCCTGACAAAATGGTTTCAATCCACGCGGCCGTGAGAGGCCGCGACTACCTCCTCATTGTTAGGGATCGTTTGCGGCATATGTTTCAATCCACGCGGCCGTGAGAGGCCGCGACCAGGAAAATTTGACGAATACGGCATAATTGTATTCGTTTCAATCCACGCGGCCGTGAGAGGCCGCGACTTTCTATGCTCTTTCTTGAGAGCATAATCAGGGATGTTTCAATCCACGCGGCCGTGAGAGGCCGCGACGACAAAATTTGCCCAGGTTGACAACGCCATTACTGTTTCAATCCACGCGGCCGTGAGAGGCCGCGACATATTGGCATAAAAAATCACGAAAATATATTTAAGTTTCAATCCACGCGGCCGTGAGAGGCCGCGACAAAATTTTCAACGAGTTCGATCCTGGCTCTAATGTTTCAATCCACGCGGCCGTGAGAGGCCGCGACCATGTCAAGCGGCGCTTGGATTCCAGCCTGAGAGTTTCAATCCACGCGGCCGTGAGAGGCCGCGACGCACGTGTAAGGCTCACCGAGCCCCAACGGTCTACGTTTCAATCCACGCGGCCGTGAGAGGCCGCGACACGTGTAAGGCTCACCGAGCCCCAACGGTCTACGTTTCAATCCACGCGGCCGTGAGAGGCCGCGACCACGTGTAAGGCTCACCGAGCCCCAACGGTCTACGTTTCAATCCACGCGGCCGTGAGAGGCCGCGACTATAAGCACAGGATACTGCCGGGTGAGTACTTTGTTTCAATCCACGCGGCCGTGAGAGGCCGCGACGGATACTTACCAGGAGATTTGTACAAGCTTTGCAGTTTCAATCCACGCGGCCGTGAGAGGCCGCGACTCATTGCTTGACGCTGGAGTTAAGCTATGGTTAATGTTTCAATCCACGCGGCCGTGAGAGGCCGCGACATCCGCTCTCGCTGGTATACGGCGGCATCCACCGGTTTCAATCCACGCGGCCGTGAGAGGCCGCGACCCTTGTAGCGTGCTCATGTCAAGCGGCGCTTGGGTTTCAATCCACGCGGCCGTGAGAGGCCGCGACGCGTAGCAGGATTCAGCCAGGCGGTGTGAATTTGTTTCAATCCACGCGGCCGTGAGAGGCCGCGACAACAAAATGCCTTTTTCATAATTTCTCCTTATGGGTTTCAATCCACGCGGCCGTGAGAGGCCGCGACTCAGCGTTAGTGATTATTTTGCCTGGGATTGATCATGGGTTTCAATCCACGCGGCCGTGAGAGGCCGCGACATTCTTGCGAGTATATTAACGACAACAATACAAGTTTCAATCCACGCGGCCGTGAGAGGCCGCGACCCACGCAATATCTATTATCCACGTTTTGAAAATGTTTCAATCCACGCGGCCGTGAGAGGCCGCGACGGGGGCAGGGACATGTTCTAGCAGAGGTTAGGCATGTTTCAATCCACGCGGCCGTGAGAGGCCGCGACATAGCCCAACCTCACCAATTTATGCAGCAAATTAGTTTCAATCCACGCGGCCGTGAGAGGCCGCGACCTAACGTATCCAAGGAAGACTGGCTTAAGCATGTGTTTCAATCCACGCGGCCGTGAGAGGCCGCGACGTTAAAGTACGACAACGGCAGTGAGTTTCTATCTGTTTCAATCCACGCGGCCGTGAGAGGCCGCGACGTTTTTTGCATGAACCAAGAAACAACGAATTTACACTGTTTCAATCCACGCGGCCGTGAGAGGCCGCGACATCCCTCAGGTACCTTCCTGAGGGCAGGTTTATGGTTTCAATCCACGCGGCCGTGAGAGGCCGCGACGGTCAGCCAATTTTATCGTGACAAAACAATCAATTAGCTAATATCTGACGAGCATCCTTTCGTGATTGCGCCTCCTTTTCGCGAGGGATGCTTTGGCGTTATTAAAATCCACTTCATATTCAGCATGTTACCGCATTCGAGGATGTTCCAGGCAAGGTCTGTACGCTTATGACTCTCGCGCCGCTTTCCCAAGACAGGAAACCAACCATCAAAACAACAGCGGCCCTTCCGGATCAAGGGCCGGTTTCGCCCCCACGTGTTCCACTCGTTTGCGCCAGTTGGCCCCGAGAAAGTAAAAGCGCAGGCTGTCCTTGTCTTCATCCATAATCTCAATCAGACGGGCGCGCAGATTTGTCCATTGGGCCGGGTCCACCAGGCATTCAAAGACCGAGTACTGCACGCGCTGGCCCCAGCTCTGACATTGCTTGGCCAGGCGCCGCAGCCGTCTCTGCCCAGCCTTATCATCGGTTTTGACATCGTAACTGACCAGCACCATCATGGTTCACCTCACGACGAAGGGAGGGTAGGCGTCGAGATCGCCGCGCAGATGCCGGGCCAAAAGTCGCGCCTGCATATGCCAGAGCAGGCCAACCGGCATCTTCTCTTTCAGGAAAGGATGTTCGATTTCCTCCTTTTTACGATTCTGCCAGGCGACAAGCACCTCTTTGCGCGTGTCGTCGTCCATGAGCACCGCGCCGGATTCCTGGCGCTTGAATCCCTTGGCCTTCACCTGTCCTTTGTTTATCATCGTGCAGGCCAGGCGGTCAGCCAGATAGGGGCGGAATTCCTCCATCATATCAAGGGCTAGGCTTGGCCTGCCGGGGCGGTCGCGGTGCAGGTAACCGACCGCCGGATCAAGACCGACAGCTTCCAACGCGCCGCGAATGTCGTGGGTCAGGAGCGTATAGAGGAAAGAGAGCAGGCAGTTGACCGCATCCAGCGGTGGGCGGCGATTGCGGCCTTGAAAGGCAAAGGTTGGGTCGGGGCTGGAAATCAGGGCGTCGAACACGCCGAAATAGATGTTGGCCGCCTCGCCCTCGATGCCGCGCGCCACATCGAGCGGCAGGTCTTTTTTCAAACGTTCCAGGCAATGGCTCAGGCCGTCGCCAGCGGCATCGAGCCGGGCATCGGCCTTTTCCCTGGCGGCGCGGCGTAGGATGGTGCGGCAATTATAGATTTTGCCAATGGTAAAGGTGCGGGCAAGGGCAGCGGCAAATGCCAGGTCATCGGCCTTGCGGTACTGTTCGCGCCGCAACAGCACATTGCCGGCGACCGGGCCGTGCATCGAGGCGAGAAAACGTCCGTTCTCGGTCAGCCAGGAGACGGCGACACTGTTTTCGGCGCAGTGGCCCAGCAAAAAAGGGCTGCACGAAACCTGACCGAACAGCACTATGCTGCCCAGGGTGTGGACGGGGATGCGCCCCTTCACCTGGCCATCGTGCTTGACCGCGACGCATTCGCCTTCTTTGGCCAGATAGCTTTCCTGGGTAGTGATGTAAAGGGTGTTGAGGAGGTGTTTCATGCGGTTCGCAGCTCCTCAAGATAGCGTGAGGCACGGGCGGCGGTGGCTGTTTCTTGCGGCAGGCATTGCTCGCGCAGAGAGCAGTGTTCGCAGCGCGCGTCGTTTACCGGCGGCGGTGGGTGGTCTTGCGCCAGCAGGGCATGCACGGCCTGCGCCGTGGCGATGGTTTCCTCCCGCAATGCCGCTGAAAACAGCACCTGTTTCCGTCTGCGGGTTTTGCCATAAAAGAGCGCTCCTTGCGGGATGTTCAGGTGCAGCATCTCTTCCAGGCAGAGGGCCTGGGCGCAGAGCTGCACCTGGTCGCCGTCGCCCGCTTTGGGTTGGCCGCGTTTGTATTCCACCGGAAAGGGTAGCCAAGCGCCATCGGCCTGCTGATGAAATTCCACGACATCGGCCTTGCCGGTCAGGCCATGGCGTAGCGAACGCAACAGCAGCGCGGTCACGGTTTTCACATCGCGGCGCCGCTCCACTTGGCCGCTGTCCGACTTGTCGTGCAGAAGTCGACCCTCGGCGGTGAAAACGTTTTCGCTCCAGATTTGTTCCTGATGGATCAGAGCACACTGACGCGGGCAGAACAGGTAGTGTTGCAGGGCGGAAATCATCACCAGATCGTCCTCGTCATACAGCGGTGGATCAAGACCTTTGAGGATTGATTTTCCCTGGTCGGTTGCAGCCATGTCGCCTCGTGGTTTACTCAATCGGTTTTTTCTTGAGTTGCTGCCTCCTGGCCGATTCAAGCTGCTGGATGCTGACATCTGGCACAGGCAAGTTTTCGGGCATGGTTCCACCCAGTTCTTCGATGGTTTGCCGTACCTTGCGGCCCACATCGAAATGCGTCTGGTTAGCCTGCGCTTTGCCCCGCACGCTGTCGCGGCGCAATTTTTCTTCGGTTTGCGTGGCGCGAAACAGGTTAGCTGCCAATTCCGTACTGCCCATGTGGTCGAGAATCTTCTGGCTCTTCTTCAAACCTTTACGGGCATGGATGTCCTTCGCGCCCAGACCGCCGTACAGCCCCTTGTAGCCGTGATCCTGGAAAATGGCATAATCCAGCGTGGTTTCCACTCCCGCACCTTTGGCCGCGGCAGCAAGCTGTCTGTTGTGGACAGTCAACTCGTTGCGGATGGCAAGTCGCTTCTCGTCTTCCGAGAGTTGCGCGAACCCGCTGCTGTCGGCCAGTTCCTGCCGACGGGTCTGGATGGCGAAGTAGGTCTGGCCGTTGGCAATGACCGGCTTGGCAGGGTCGCCGTTCTGCACGATAAGGTAACAGGCATAGCGGGAAAGACGCACATCCGCTACCGGACGTTTCGCGCCGGAGCCGATCTCGACCATTTTGGTGACGTCACCGAAATGGTCGTCAACCCGGTGGCCGGATTGTTCGCACGCCTGCCGTGCCTTGTCCACCACTTGCAAGAAGTTGCGCCAATCCTGGTACTCCAGCAATGGCGCCAGCGCGCGCGCTGACCAGAATTCATTATCACTTTCATCCTTCTGACGGATGCCCTCAAAAGTGGCGTGATGTTGCCTGGCAATATTCTTTTCGGTCATAATGCGGTTTTTTGAAATAAGGGATGGAAACAGATCTCAATTACTTTTTTCATCTCCTCGAAGGGTTCCACAAACCACCCCGAGGAGATGTATTGATAACGGTTCAGCCCAACAATTTCTGCAACGTCACCCCGTCCGGCATATCGCCATCCACAGTAACCTTGTAATCACCAAAGCCGTGCGCCGGCGTGCCTTCCTCGCCGTTTACCCGTTCCACCTTCACTTTGTCGAACAGCACATGCGCTGGCGCGTTGCCGAGCGCGTCGGCGTGTTTGAACACATACAGTCCGCGTGCCGCCATTTCGCCGCGCGCTGCCGAACGGTCATGTTCGAACATAGTGCCCAGTGCTTGCCACAACAATTGCAGATCGTCATCAGAAAAGCCGGTGCGCTCGGCAAGCTTGGCGGAGATGAAACCATGCGCGCGGTACAAGCCATAGGGGACGATATGCTTACGCCCCATGGTGCGGTTGTCGCCGCTTTGCTCCTCCGCCTCGCGTTCAGTTGTCACGGCCATACGGGTAATGGAAATTTCAAGAGGGATGATCGGATCGATTGAGCTTGCAAAGGCAAGCTGCACCGGGCCGCGCACCTGTCCCGCGTTAACGCCGGTCGTCATCACCGCGCCAAAGGCGCGCACATCAAAAAAATTTGCACACATCCAGGCAGTGATTGCACGTGCTTTTGCTTCGTCCTTTGGCAATTTTTTATACTGCTCCTTGGCATCCGGTGGAATTTCCAACGCATCCCAAGCCAACTTGTGCTGGTTGTTGAGAATAGCCTTTTCTTGCATGTAAATAGCGTGGCCGGCAGCGTTATCTTTTGCCAGTGTAACGAAGTTGCGAATCTTACGTTTCAGACAGACATCAGTCACCAATCCACAGTTGGTTTCCGGGTCGAGACGCGGCAGATTGCCGGCGTCCGGGTCGCCGTTGGGGTTGCCGTTGGTGACATCGAACAGATAGACAAATTCATAGCGCTGTGCGAGTGCGGTCATGGGAGTTCTCCTCAATTGTTTTCGGTAGTGGTGTCGATTGGTTTTTCTTTGTCTTTGCTGGCAAAGCGGGCCTGTGATTGGTGATAGAAGCCAATAGCGAAACGTCCTTGGCTTTCCATCGACAAATTCTTTGGGAAACGGCTGTCCATTCCGTTCAAGATTTCGCTGATATCGGCATCCAGCACATAGGCGAGTCCTGGTTTCTCTTTGCGAACCTTGGCCAGATGGTTCTGCGCGTTGCGCAACAGCATCGGGAAGACTGTGGCAGGCGTGGCTGAAGCGGCGCCGTAGTAGCGGTCACGGATGGTGGCGTTGATCTGTTTGCCCAGTGCGGCGTGCTGTACGCCTTCCAGCACCGCGAACAAGCGGCCCAGGCGGTAAGCCACGTCAGAAAGGGAAGTATCAAGACTCATGGGTATCTCCTTTTCGGGTTGATGGTTCAGACGGGCGTTGCGGGTCAGCACGGCTTTGCATAATGCGACGCGCAGACCGGAAATGTCGCCATCGGCGCGAAA
>Ga0209629_10001665_pt1 | contig 14299 bp, 11 predicted proteins | sample TergutCu122P5_FD_187286 | JGI IMG/M metagenome (GOLD analysis project Ga0209629, IMG submission 187286) | Cubitermes ugandensis P5 segment gut microbial communities from Kakamega Forest, Kenya - Cu122 P5 (SPAdes) (version 2) | ecosystem: Host-associated > Arthropoda: Insects > Digestive system... | reverse complement strand
ATGGATAACAGTTCAAGGTCTTTCCTCCTGATATACTTATGTAATAATAGAGGGAATAATCGTTGCATTTAGGCAAATTATACGCAGAGGCGCTAAACTGAGGATTATATGTGCTCGAATCTATTGTTCCGTTCTTGTCAGTGAATGTTATTGTATAAGAACCGTTATAACTGAACGGTATAGAGTCGGCGCTATTTACGTTATACAACCACCCTGTCTTTGGTCCGTATAATACTGTACCGCTGCTGGAGTTTGTCCCGGCAGTTATCTTCAGCGTCAACGGATAGCATAATACGCCGTCATAATCTTGGTATAGATTTACTTTCAAAGTGTTACAGTTATAATAGGTTGGGGTAGTAATGGCATTGGTTGGATTTTTTATATAGGTTGTGATGGTTTTATAGCTATTCGGATTTGTACAACCTTTTACCCTTGTATAGACAGATATGGTGTTTGTTCCGCCATAATAGGTATTAAGGCTGTTTGGCAGATTGAGGTACACAATAGATTGCACAGTCCAAGGCGTCCAACTGATTGGCTGCTGTCCAGGCGCCGCGGCGCCTATTTCATACATGCCGTCGTTGAAATAACGCTGATAATCTGCATTTGTAGTAACATTGCTCGATGAAGCATACCATCCCACTATGTTGCAAGAGCCTTGTCCCTGTTTATTATCCAGGTCGGGTCTGAAACCCTGATAATTTTCGTAGTAATAAGTCGGGTAACCTATGACAGAATCTAACTTGAAACTCGCTACGGCGTTATAGCAGGCATCGCTGACCTGAATTTTATAATCGCCGGCAGGCCAGTTCGTTCCGGGCAAAGTATAATTAGACCCGTTTATTGTGGGCGTTACCGGTCCTGTTATTGGCGCTCCTGTCGGAGCATACGTTATGTTGAACGTGAAAGGAGCGTTGCCGCCCGCAACGTTCAAGACGATAATCCCTGTCGGACAACCGGGATACGATTTGCGGGATAGTGCAGCATTGAGCGATACTACCGGCACGGTGTAATTTCCTCCGACCACAACACCTTTGATGGTATTCACAACGGAATAGTTTTGATCGTCTTTGCAAAAAGCGCGCGCCGTCACATCGTATGAACCTGCTGGTATTCCCGTCAGTACGTTGTTTGACTGCGGATTAATCGAAAACCCGCCGGCAACAGTAGGACTCAAACCGTATTCTATACTGGATATATTGGTACGGTCGCCTGTAAACGTTACCGTGATAGTACCGTTTGACTGGCAGGTTGAATTGGTTGCCTGAGCGCTTATGGTAAAATTAATACCTGTACAAGTCGCAGGCGTCTGGGCTTCTGCAATTGTTGGTAGAAATAAGAGCGCCAACACGCAAAAGTCTAAAAAAATCAATATTTTTTTCATCATCTTTTTTTTAATTTGATTGATCTTTGACAAGCGTGATTACAAATTTTCCTTCGAGCGGAAAAGTGTACCTGCTGTTTCCGAATGATTCTGTGAAAGTGAATATTGCCGTATTGCCCTTTACATCAAGTTTATAAAGAGGGGACAGAGAGAAGGGTTGAGAAAAAACATCGTTCTTGTCGGAGTCCGACGGTTTTGCTGACACCAACAGATGTCCATCTTCCTGAACGCTGTACTCTTTTCCGTTATTCCACAATATACAAATAGTTAGTACTCCACCTTGTATGTATGCCGATAAAAATACCGGCTGGGGAGGGTAAGGCAATTCATTGAACTCATTCAATGAAGCGATATCGTTAAAAACACGCGAGAGAACTTCGGCTTTCGTATCATAATTATAGATAGCGACAGTTGCGCTTTTGAATACATAAAGCCCATCTGCAGCGTTTGAAACTGCAGGAGCGGCTGTTTGTGAATGAGTGGATAGCGTACACAAACAGACCGCCAAAACTAAAAACATTTTCATTTTTCTTAGGAATTAGGTTTCACTTCGAAAATGATGTTCATAAATGTTTTTTCCGAAAGCGGAAGCGGAGAGGGCTTCAGCGAATATTGTAAAATTCCGGAATCGTTCACGCTCACGTTCGTAAAAACGTTTGCATCATAATAGGTAACAAAATATTCCAACTGATTGGCGTTATATTTTGGCAACGGATTTACGGCGCTGGCGCTTTTTGCTACGTTAGTCGCCGTCATTCCGAATTGTGCTGCATAGCGGTTATATAAATTGACAGTGAAAGTTTGTGTCGCAGCAGTGTAGGTGTCGTAAAGCGTAGGGTCGGAATTGTCGAGCGGCAATACGATGGAAGGCATATAAAAAAACTGCGGAGCGGCGGTTCCTCCGTTGCCCACTCTTACCCATTTGGGGATGGAACTGTCCCAATAGTAATAACCGGGAGTTACATCGCCGGTTGTCTCCGTATTATACACGGTCATTCCATTCGAAACGGGGGCTATAAGCGGCAAAGCAGAAGCCGTTGATGTAAGTTTGACGCGGGGCGGCAAAAAGCCCTTTGTCGAAGAGTTGTCACTAACGTTTTTCAAATCAAGCAAGGCATTAATGTCAGGTTCTTTTTTAATGCCGATAGTTACTTGCGCCCGAAGCGGCGAAGCGAGAAATAACAACACTGCTGCCAATATAAAGGCAACAATCGATAATTGATTTTTTTTGTCTTTCATACACTTTAATGTTTAATGTTTAATGTTTAAATGAGAAAAGCGTATAAACCAATAAGTCTAATAACCGAGTATTCAGTCATGTCGAATATTCGGATGAATGGAAGAAAGTTAGGCTAATGAAGGCGAATTGGGAGAGAAAGAAGTTAATAATCCGCATTGAGTTGCAGATGGGGAAAATTTATGTCTTTGTTTCGGTAAAAATAAAGAATACTTCGAGTTTTTAATCCTTCGATATATATTTTTCCGGTATGCGTTACATGCCAATTGATATTTGTTTACTCTTTGTTGTGAAATCGCTGCTGATTTCTTTTCAACATATAGATAAGATGAAGATGAAGGTAGAAATGGGAAATCAGGCAATACAATTATTGGATTTTTTTCAATTTTAGTAACGCTACTTTCATTGTGATTAAGAGAATCTGCTTTATCCTCTGTTTTAGTTCTCTTTTTTTGAAAATTTTGACAGGTGTTTTGTTTAACAAACAGATAGCCCTTAACATATATCATTATATTTTCGGCGATATAAATATTTGAATATTCATTTTGAAATATTTGGTTTTCGCCGATTTTTAAATCCTGTTGTGCACTTTGTTCTTGGAGGATGCTTTTATCTCTTGGAGCGCTTTGAATAAACAAATATTCTTTGCCTGCAATTAAAGCTTCTTCATTTTCAAAAATAATACCCCTCTCTCCCGCTTTCGTTGCATGGAGAGAAGCACAAACTAACACGGTAAATATACTATACAGAAATAACTTCACACTCTTTTTACTGCTAATTAGCATTTAAGTTTATACATATTACAAATATGGTGTATGCAAAGATATATAAAACCAAAATAAGAGCAAATTTTTTCATGTTCGATTTTCATATACATAAAAATAAACAAAAAAAACAATAGAAAACTTGAAAATATAACTTTTTATAACTTATTAAAAATAAAATGTTTATATAAAGAATAAACAAATATAATGTGTCAATTTACAAATTAGCACATTGTATATATTTACTTCGTTGGGTGAAAGTTGCAGTCGTCATTGCGAGCCGTTAGGCGAAGCAATCCAGAATATTGAATATCAGTAGATTGCTTCAGGCTACGCCTTCGCAATGACGTGCAAAGGGAGACTTTAAGATAGCTTCTTTCTCCTATTTCCTCACCTTATTCATCAAATTAGGATTTACAGGTACGTAACAATGCCTTACAATCAGGGTTAGAACATTACCATTTAGGAAGCTGCATTTGTCGGTCGTTATACGGCGGTAATAGTAGATACCGGCGCTTTCGGTTGAAATGGCGGGTTGATAGTCGTTGTTCGTAGCGCCGGCAATATTTGTCCAACCCGAAGTTCCGTCCGGACTCGATTGCCATTGATACGTATAGTTACCCGTACCGCCCGTTACGGTAGTATCGCTCAAAACAGGGACTGCAGCATGGATGCAAGTCGTTTTAGTTTCTCCTGCTCCCGATATGAGGGTCAGATTCGAAACCGTAATGTAAATACTATCCTTGACTGCGCTGCCGCAATATTCCGGTTGCACGGTTACCTTGTACCAACCTGTCCGGTTTGCCTGTGCATTCAGAATCACCGGATTCTGAATATTGCTCGTATAACCGTTGGGTCCTGTCCACGAATAAGCCGTAGTTCCCAACGTGGCGCAGTTCAGTTTGATTGAATCGCCTACGCATATCCGGTTGTTAGTCGTATAAACAATGTGCTCCGTATTCAGGTTGATTACTTTTATCCGTTGAGCGAAGTTATTTCCGCAAGCGTCGCTCACTCGGACGGTGTAGGTCTTGCCTCCCTCCCCGTAAGAGAAGTGAGCGATGCCCGACTTTGTTATATCGGCGACCGGTTGTTTCACTACGTTGGCGCTATCGTACAGTTGATAGGTATAGGGAGCCGTTCCGTTGATACCTGTAATTGAAATATTGCCGACCCCGGCTCCTACGCAAACATAAGAGGAGGTGATGTTTGCGTCAAGCGAGAGCTGCGGTAGCGTGTAATAGATCGTATCGGTGGCAAAAGGACAACCAAATGGCGGTGGCGGGCCAATAGCCAGAACATACTTTCCGGGCGTGGAAAGGAAAAATGATCCACCGGGAGAAATTTTTGCTTGGTCATATCCGGCAGGACCGGATGTCAGCCAGAAATTAGTGGTCGATGGCTGTCTCTGATAAGTTATTTGCCCTGTGGGATAAATCGTCATTCCCACACACGACTGCGTGGATGATGTATAATTGAAACCCGTGTAATCATACAATCCGGGGTTGGTAAAGGTTGCAGTATAGGAATTTCCGCAATCATTATCCACTCTAAGCGAATAAGTGCCTGGAGGCAAAATCGTTGATGGCATGCTAAAAGAAATATTTCCTCTTGAACGAACAGCATTAACATCCGCCTCTGTCGCTGTCGCTGTTTGGGGTGTATATCCCGGCGGTCCTGTAATTGTGAAAGTTGTCCCAGCAGAATATGGTATAGCAGTAGTTGGGCTTGAAGGATTTGTATAAATATAAAGGGATCCAGTATTGGGGTAACACTGACTTGAACTGCCAATCGTAAGCAAATAAGTTTTTGCAGCAGGTAAAGGCACATTGCTGGTGAAAGTGTTGAAGGTGCCGTCCGGATAGTCTGTTCTTATTGTATAGATTTTATTATATTCCAGAAGAGGAGTACGGGTTTGAATACTACTCTGGGTAAAATTTACCTGCTGTACAACAGAGCCGCCGGGGTCTGTAATTGTTACCTTTACAGGCCAGGAAAAGCATGAGTCCGGGCTTGATGAGTACAAATAAAAATTTGATTTATAACCTGAACAGAAGAGGCTATCCTTCTGCAGATAGTACAAATTTAAAGGACTTTTGCTTCTTGCTGCAATATTAGTCGAAAATGTGGTTCCGTTTTGATCTGTAAACGTTACTGTATAAGCCACGCCATATTCCAATGTTATCGGACTGCGGGAATTATAATACCAGCTTGGGTTGTTATATACTACTGTTCCGCCGGTTGTTTTCACCGTAAGGATCAATGGATAACAAACCATGACATTATCGAGATTTGTGAAAGAGATTGACAGCGTAATATTATTGCAGCTTAAAGCATAAAGGTTTACATAAATATCACTACTCACAGGTTGTCGAATATTGGCTGTAAAGCTTCTGTAAACAGTCGGACAGCCCTTTACTCTGATATATACCGCAATACTGTTTGCTCCGTAAAATTCCGAAATTTTATGCGGCGATATATTGAAAAATATAACGGCGCTATTTGTGGTCCATGTTGTCCAGTTGGTAACTGCATTGACGCTTGTTCCTGCAGGAGCGATGCCGATTTCGTACATGCCGGCTTTGAAATGTGCGGTATAATCGGGGTAATTGCTAACATCATTAACCTGATTGGAACCGGCAAACCATCCTACATAACCGCACGATCCTTTGGAATTGTCCACATCAGCACGAAAGCCGCTGGAAGTTTCACTCACAAAAACCGGGAATCCGGTTGCAGTACCCAAAGTAAAAGTCGCCTGAGCGCTAAAGCAGCCGTCATAAGCTTGTATGGTATAGTTTCCTGCGGGCCAGTTTTCGCCTGCCAGCGTGTAAACAGTAGAATTAACGCCGGTGCCTCGCGTGGCTGTTACCGTTTGCGGAACAGTTACGCCTGACGGAGCAGACGTTACGGTAAATGTGAAAGCGCCTTGATTTCCGCCTGTTACATTCAAAACGATGCTACCCGTTCCGCAACCCTGATACGACTTACGCGAGCCACCGAGATTGAGCGAAGCCTGAGGCACAACGTAATTTCCGCCAACAACAACGTTTAACGCAGATTTTACGACAAAATAGGACTCATCTTCCTTACAAAAGGCACGCACCATCACCGTATAAGAACCAGACGGTACGCCTGTCAGTACATTGGGGGACTGGTAAGCAAGCGAAAAACTGCCGGTAGTTGAAGTTAAGCTGTATTCTGCTTTTGAAATATTGGACAGATCGCCTCCAAGGTTAACGGTAATTGTTCCGTTTGCCTGGCAAGTCGATGGGGTTGACGTGCAACTTATAGTAAAAGCATCTATTATGCTGCCGCACGACGTTTGGGCTTCCGCAAGCGACGGGAGAAACAGGAGCCCCGAGATGCAGAAGATTATACAAATGAATTTCTTTTTCATATAATTACAATTATTAATTTACGATTTATAATTTATTAGTTTTAAAATAAAAAAGCGTATAGACCGCTTTTATTTGGTTTATACGCTTTTAGAAGTCTGTATTAACTTCGTTCAGTTGCTGATTGGTGTTCCTTTATCAGCAGAAACTCTCATTTTCCGGACATAATCAATCGACACGCCAGCAAAATCTGCAATCATTTCGTCCGTCAGATTTTTTCGCAGCATATTCATTATTACTTGATTTTTATGACGTTTTTCGCCGCGTTCTTCACCGAGCTTTTCGCCGAGCTTAATGCCTCGTTTTTCACCTTCTATCAGACCGCGTTTGCGCTCTGAGTACAAAATCAATTCTTCTAATCCCATCGTTTGTTCCCTCCCTGTTATTTGTTCGTATTTTTGTTCAAAAATAATGTTATTCTCCGAATTTTCAAAATGAACGTATGCTTTTAAGAAATTTATCAACATACGTATCTTTTCTTTGGGCATCGACATCGCTAAAAATCGCTTCAATAACTGTAATTTTATTTCCATTAAAGCAGCATCGTCCAATCGTTTGCTTTTCAATACCGACCTCACCGTCAATACTACCATCGCAAAAGGATTATTGCTTTGCAACAGTTCGGCTTCACTTTGTTGCGATACTTTATACACGTTGTAATGATATTCCAGCTTCGTTCCCAGAAATTCACTTACATAACTCTCTGCCCGCGCTTTGACGGTGGGTTCCGTCAATATGGCATAAGCCGAAATTCGTTTGCCGAACTTGTCGAAAATACGGTAAAAATAGGTGTACATACGTTGAGGAAAGTCATCGCTGTATTTTGCCTGTACTTCGCAGTGTATCAGCACCCATTCTTCTGCCCCTTCGCTGGTATAAAGTTTGGCAAGTTTATCAACCACCTTTACTGCAAATTCATCTTTTTCCGGCGGAAACAGTTGCTCTAATTCTTTATCGAGAAAGGTGATTCCGCGACTAAAATCAAATATATCGTCAGCTTCAGGGTGCATAAAGCGCAGAAAGTCGTCGAAAACGTCTTCCAAAACCCCTTTCCACAAATAATCATTCACCTGTTTCATAGTGCAAACATAGTTGAAAAAAATGAATTTTCCAAATACGTCGAACATGAAAATTTTTTACAACATGAAAAACCGTATAAACCAAAATGTCAAAGAACGCTTTCAATTAACAACCTTAATGGCGTTCAAATCCACTAATTTGAATGGTCCTTGTCAAGCGTAATCACGAACTTTCCTTCGAGCGGGATGCTACTATACTGAGAGCTTCCAAAAGGTTCGGTGAAAGTAAAAGTCACCGTATTTCCATCTATATTAAGTTTATATACAGGAGACAAATAGTAGGATTGAGAAAAAACATCAAACGCTTCAGAGTCGGACGGCTTAAGCGGTACCAGCAAATGTCCATTTTCCTGAACGTTGTATTCTTTTCCATTGTTCCACAATTTACAACCGGTCAATACGCCATTTTGTATATACGTCGATAGAAATACCGGCTGCGGCGGAAAGGGAACTTCGCCGAAGTCCTTCAAAGCGGTGGTATCGTTAAAAGCGCGCGTAAGCATTACCTCCTTTGTATCAAAATTAGAAACTGTAACAACGGCCTTGTCAAACAGATATAGTCCATCTGCAGTATTCAGGGTTGTAAGGTCTGTTGTCTGCGAATGGATAGACAGTGCGTATAAGCAAGCTGCCAGAAAATAAAAAAATCTCATGTTAGTTTATGATTTAGGTTTAACTTCAAAAATAATGTTCATAAATGTTTTTTCCGATATCGGAAGCGGAGAAGGTTTCAGCGTATAGGTCAAAATGCCGGTATCGCTCACGCTCACTGTTGCAAAAACATTCGTATCGTAATAGGTAATAAAATATTCCAATTCTGTTGCCCCATAAACCGGCAGCGGATTTATTGCGCTATTACTTTTCGTACCAATAGTTATATTGAATTGATCTGCATAGTTCTTATACAAATCTACGGTGAAAGTAGTCCCATCGTAGGATTTGTACAACGTAGGGTCGGAATTGTCGATAGGCAATACAATGGAAGGCATATAGAAAAATTGCGGAGCGGCTGTTCCTCCATTGCCCACTTTGACCCAATGGTTTGTGCCGCCGTCCCAATAATAGTAACCGGGAGTTACATCGCCGGTTGTTTCCGTATTATACACCGTCATTCCCGGTGTTACGGGGGCTGTCAGCGGTAAAGCAGAAGCCGTGGATGTAAGTTTGACGCGGGGCGGCAAAAAGCCTTTTGTCGAAGAATTGTCATCATTGTTTTTTAAATCAAGCAAAGCATTACTGTCAGGCGCTTTCTTAATGCCGATAGTTACCTGCGCCCGTAAAGGCGAAACGAGAACGAGAAATGCGGCTGCCAGCATGAAGGCAGCTACCGATAATTGATTCTTTTTGTTTTTCATACATTTATAATTTAAAAATAAATAAATAATTCTAAATGAAAAAAGCGCATAAATCAATTATGTCATAGATCGTTTTTATACTCAAAACCTAACAGGATATTGAATCCTGTTAGGTTTACTTTATTTCCTCAACCTAATCATCAAACCGGGGTTTACCGGTATGTAACAGGATTTTACCGTCAGAGTTATAACGTTGCCGTTCAGCGTGCTGCAACGGTCGGTCGTTATCCTCCGGTAATAATATTTGCCGGCGTTATCTGTCGAAATGGCAGGCTGATAGTCGCTGTCAGTTGCTCCGTCAATATCTGTCCATCCCGTTGTCCCGTCCGGACTCGATTGCCACTGATATGTATAAATGCCCGTGCCGCCCGTTACGGTAGTATCACTCAAAACGGGGACTACGCCATGGATGCAAATCGTATAAGTCTCTCCTACTCCAGATACAAGTGTCAGATTATCAACCGTAATGTAAATACTGTCCTCGACTGCGGTACCGCAAAATTCAGGTTGCACGGTTACCTTATACCAGCCGGTACTGTTTGCCTGCGCATTCAGAATTACCGGATGCTGATTCGAACTTGTATAACCGTTAGGTCCTGTCCACGCATAAGCAGTAGTTCCCAACGTGACGCAGTGCAACTTGATGGTATCGCCTTCGCAAATCGGGTTGTTATCTGTATAAACAATATGCTCCGTAGTCAGGTTTATTACCTTAACCTGTTGAGCAAAATTATTTCCGCAAGCGTCGCTAACGCGAACAGTGTAAGTTTTTCCACCCTCCCCGTAAACAAAGTGAGCGATGCCGTCTTTCGTAATATCATCAACCGGCTGCTTTACGACGTTGGCGCTGTCATACAACTGATATGTATAGGGCGCAGTTCCGTTGAGGCCGCTGATGGAAATATTGCCGATTCCTGCTCCTACGCAAACGTAAGCAGCTGTGTGGTTTGCGTCGAGCATGAGCGGCGGCGGCGTATAATTGATCGTATCGGTGGCAATGGCGCACACTGCCCTATTCAATGAATTTGACATAGCCAATACATAGATGCCGGGGGTGGAAAGTAGATATGACCCTCCTTGCTGAATCACCGACCTGTCATATCCCTCAGGACCGGTTCTCAAATGGAAATAGGTATCCACTACATTTCCTGCTAAAGTCATCTGTCCTTTAGGATAAATTCTTATTCCCGAGCAAGCGGGAACTGCCTGTTCGGATGTATAACCGAAATCTGTGTAATCATACCCTCCTGCGTAATTATAGGTTGCAGTATATGATTTTCCGCAATCATTATCCACATAAAGCGTATAAAGACCTGGAGGTAAGAACGTTTCCGGCATGCTCATATAATATCCTTCTGTGATCGCCGTCCTTGTCTGGGTCGTATATCCCGGCGGTCCGGTGATTGTGAAGGTTGTACCTACTGGATAAGGTTGATTGGGTACAGGTGGTCGGTAAGAAGGAGAGGTCGATCTGGAAATGGATATGTATGATGTATTGGGGCTGCACGAGTTCCCGCTTGAAATGCCGAATGAATAAGTTACTACAGGTAGAGGCTCGGTGCGGGTAGTTGTATAGAAGGTCCCGTCCGGAAAGTCCGCCCTTATTGTATATGTTTTATCATATTCCAGAATAGGCGTATTGACAGGGGACTGATCGAAAAGAAAAACTTGCTGTACGACTGCGCCGCCAGGGTCTGTTACAGTTACCTTCGTTGACTGGGATGAGGTGCATGTGTCCGGCAAAGGTGTAGATAAGTTATAAGTAAAAAAGAAACCTGCGCAGGCGAGGGTATCATACGAAACACTTAAATATAAGCTGGGGCTATATGCCGGGATAGGAAACGAAATTGTAGTTCCGTTTTGATCCGTAACTGTTTCCGTATAGGTTACGCCATAATCCAGCAGTGTAGTATCGTTCGAGCTAATATTGTACAGCCAGTTCGGATTGTTATATACTACTGTTCCGCCGGGGTCTTTTATAGTCACATTCAGCGGATAACAAAACATACTTCTGCTATCGGTAAAGACATTGGTTGTCCATCCGTAATTGTTGCAAAAGTATCCGCTTCTTGCTGTTGAAAAAGAAGAGGCGCTGGGTTTATTAATATTCGTTGTAAAACTTCTGGAATTAGCGGGACAGGGTTTTAGCCGGATATATATGCCTAAACTGTTTGCTGTGTAGAAGTTAGTAATGTTATATGGCGATATATTAATGTATGTGAGCAGACCCCATGTTGTCCAGTTGGTAACTGCATTAATGTTCGTTCCTGCAGGTGCAGCGCCGATTTCATACAAGCCAGCTTGCCAGTGATAATAATAATCGCGGTTGCTACTACTCGTCCAACCGGAAGGCGATAGTTTCAAATAGTTGCATGATCCTTGGGTATTATTAATATCGGACTCGAACATCGTATATAATTGTGATACGGTAGTAGGGACTCCGGTTATGGCGCCTAAAGCAAAATTCGCCGAAGCGGTATAGCATCCGTCATCAGCCAGAACGGTATAGTTTCCCGCAGGCCAGTTTTCTCCTGCCAGCGTAAAGACGGTACCGTTTTTTGTAGCCGCCACTGTTACCGGAGTAGTTACGCCTGCCGGCGCTGACACAACGGTGAAGGTAAAAGTCCCTTTTCCGCCGGTAACATTCAAGACGATTCTACCGGTTGCACAATCCTGATACGAGTTTCGCGTGCTGGTAAGATTGAGCGAAGCCACAGGAACGACGTAATTTCCGCCGACTACAACGTTGGTTGCGGAATGTACGACTGAATGGGACTCATTTTCTTTACAAAAAGCGCGTGCATCAACCGTGTAGGTACCCGGCGGTATTCCTGTCAACACGTTGTCGAGCTGGGAAATAAGCGAAAAACTGCCGTTGGCGGAAGTTAAGCTATATTCTACCTTGGAAATATCGGACAAGTCGCCTCCAAGAGTTACGGTAATTGTTCCATTTGATTGGCAAGTCGATGGCGTTGTCTGAACAGTTATCGTAAAATTATCAATGCTGCTGCATGACGTTTGAGCTTCCGCAAGTGGCGGAAGAAGTAGAAACGTCAAGAGCACAAAGACTGTTACAGATAATAGATTCTTTTTGCTTTGCATAAATTTAATAATATAATAATTTTAAACGGAAAAAGCGTATAAACCGCTTTTTATTTGGTTTATACGCTTTTTGAATTACATCAACGAACGCTATACAATCGTATAGTTGCCTAATTTACTTTATCATTTTTCTTATACTTGCAATGTTTTTGGGCGACAAAGCAACAATATCCCAAAAATATGCAAAATCGCATGTATTATTTGTGACTATAATATTACAGTTCAATTTTTTGGACAAAACGTAATGAACATTATCTTCTACATCTTTGTTTTGGAGTTCAAAACTTTTTTCCACATCTTTACAGGATAGGTCAATGATAGAAAATTTTTTACTAATCTGTCTGCCGCTCTCAATAACATTTTTGCGAACAAATGCCTTGCGGTATTTTTTTCTTGTCTGTAAAATGCTTAAAGTTTGAACTACCGCCAATGATGAAGTAAACAGTATTTCTTTTCGAACTTTTGAAAACAAGTAGTCTAAACATCGAACATCATCTGCCTGTCTAGTAAAGTAGTTGGTCAAAACATTTGTATCTACATATATGCGAAATTGATTCATAAAGCAATATGTTTAAACCGTTTTTTTTCCGCTTCTGTAACCATATCAAGATTTGCGATTACAAATTCCCGTTTCGAAATATCAAGAAAACGATTGTAAGACATTCCGCTTTTTTTTAGAATTAGTTTCAACAGTTCATCTCCTTCTTTTTTTATTAGAGACATTTCATCTCTGGATACTTTCCCCATAATGTTTAATGTTTTAATTGTTGTTTTGTGCCACAAAGATACAAAATAAATTTCGTATAAACCAATACATCAAAGAACGCTTTATTCGTTGCCGCCGTCTCAAAAAGGCGTAATGGCGGGATCAACCCGCCATCCCCTTTTCTCTATCGTTTATGAATATCTATTCTCACATTGGGATTCACAGGCAGAATAGGCGGTGTCACCTGATCGGTATCGTAGTCCATATTGTTCGACATAACGGGGTCGATGGTCAAATTATCGGGTATCGCCCAAACCTTGTTTGTAAACGTTTTGCCGGAGGTGTAACCCGCATTGAAAAACAGATTGAAATTATAAGTTATTGTATCTCCCACTTGTAATGTTATAAAATCATTTATTACGTAGTTTGTTTTAGGTACAGGCTTGATTGCGTCTTGAGAAGCATTGGGTCCCGATATAACCCCAAACGAACTCAAACCATTATATGTATGTGAGATACCATTCCAACCCAAAGCAGCAACAGCGCCCATCATGGGTACGGTATCTACAATATTCATATTGTAAACAGGTGCAGGACCGTTATTGACGACTGTAACCGTATATGGAACCAGTTCTCCCGGCGCAAAAGAGATTAAACCATCATCTTTCGCAACACCAACATCCGACCAAAGCGCGGGACAAGACAAGCCATCGTTTGCAGGTATAGGGTTTGCGCCTGTCAATTGTTTTTTGTTTCCTGTCGTAAGATTAAAATCCCAAATACTGTAATCAAGATTCGAAACTCCGTACATACTTCCGTTTGGATCACCGCCGTTGGGATAAACAATAAATACTCCCGCAAAAGAATAATAATTTTTATCGTAAGCGCCTTTACGGCTAAAACTTGTAACGCTTTTCCCGTCAGCGCTCAACCCAATTTGCACCAATTCTCCGCCAGTAGCGACAGGAGCAGTATTAACGCCAGTACCAGTAGTAGCGCCTTCAACGCCATATATTGTGTTGTTTGATTTATTCCACACAATATCAGGCAAGCCTGTCGACGGAGTCGGAGTTCCCGTCAGCGCCATAGCGACTGTCGGATAGTTGCCTGCACCATTCGGAGCATTTAAGTCGATATAGTAAATATAACTCAAGTTTCCCATCTTTTCAAATAGTTGAAAATTAAGGGAAAAAAGATTAAAAAAAGTGGTGATAAATGAAAATAAATTATTAACTTTGAGGTAATTATAAACAAAAGTACTAATTTAAAAACAG
>Ga0209629_10001664_pt1 | contig 14304 bp, 13 predicted proteins | sample TergutCu122P5_FD_187286 | JGI IMG/M metagenome (GOLD analysis project Ga0209629, IMG submission 187286) | Cubitermes ugandensis P5 segment gut microbial communities from Kakamega Forest, Kenya - Cu122 P5 (SPAdes) (version 2) | ecosystem: Host-associated > Arthropoda: Insects > Digestive system... | reverse complement strand
GACCCGGATTCCATCCGGCGGGGATTCGTGCCAAACCCACACACCATTATTATTGGTGTAGTTGAACATCATGTCAAGCCCATAACACTCTTCCAGCGAACTGTGAACATCTTTCCATGCCTGGAAAAAGATGCGGGTTTGCGGGATCGGCGTGCCGTCCTTTTCGGTCACGCGCACGGTGATCGTTCCGCCCGGCATGAGCTGGAAATCGGTGTTTTCGATGACGCGCGAACCGTCCGGCCCCATTTCGACCTGGCGTTGTTCGGGTGCAAAAGTTTTCGCAGCGGCGATGATCCGTTTCTTTCCCGGCGGACATGCGGTGAGCCGATACACGCCGTTTTCATCCGTTTTGGCTTCCCGCTGAATATTCGCGAACATCGCGCGAACCGTGCCGCCTGCAATCGGCTTGCCGCTTTGGTCGGTGAGCGTTCCGGTGACCGTGTAACCGGTTTCAAGTGCGATTCGCATGTTCGGCGTTCCATTGGCATCGACGGAGTATACCAGAAGCGGCAACTCCATCCGCAGCGGCATGAAATCGGGATGCGAAATCTCAACGCCGAGTTTGCCGGGCGTATTGCCGGATGCCATCGGCGCGGAGGCAAACGTCCAATTTCCGTTTTGATTGGACTTGTAACTTTTCCCCATGCCAAGCTGGCCCAGGTCGCCTTCGCGTTTTTTGAATTCGACGCGCGGAGAAATCTCAACCCCTTCGACCGGCTTGCCGTTCTCATCGATGAAACACGCACCAACGGTTGCCGCGTCGTCGAGCCGGATCGTATATGCCGCAGGAATCTGTTCCGCCCCTCCTTGTCCCCACCGCGCGACGAACGGCGTGTAATGATCGATTTGGACAAAACATTCCAAACGTCCCATCCCGTCGTCGGGAAGTTGAACCGGCACAAGCCCCTGCGCATCGGTCTTGACGACGGCTCCATATCTTCCCGTCCTGACGAACTGCTCCGGATTCGTCGTCCATTCCTTTGGCTGCGGACTCATCCGCAACTCCACTTCAACACCGGGAACAGGATTGCCACGGGCATCAACGACGGTCAGTTGAAGTGTTTTTAAATCGGGCTGTTTTTTCTCGCGTTCTTTGAGCGTCACTGTTGTGGAAGTGGGAAACGGTTGCAAATTTCCCGATTCGTCCGGGACAAAACAGGGATAAATGGCCGCCGCTTTTTTGGCACGTTCCGAATCGGAGGTATCCGTTTTCCACTGCTCTAAAATCTCTTTGACTTTGAGACTGTCGCTTTTCAATCCCCAAACAATCCGCCCAAAGGTATTCGGCTCGTGATTGTCAAGTGCCAGTTCAAGGAGTTCGCGAATCTGGGCGTCGGTTCGGTTGCGGACTGTCGAAAGTCCGAAATAAACGGCATAATGTTGTGTTGTCGGATCCGAATCTTTGGAAAGCGTTATCATCAACGGAATCATCGCGGCGGATTGCTCTTTGGCGTTCCAAATCAGATATTGTCCGCCGTATCTTGCTGTTTCACGCCGGACTTTCGGATTGGTGTCTTTCGCGCACGCGGTCAAGGCTTCGAGGAACGAATCATCGACAAGCAGCCATGCGCTCTCCATTCCGGTGAGGGTTTTGTAACGTGTTTCTGAGTCGCCCGTCAATAATTTTTCCTTGAATTCCTCCATTCGGGGGCCGAATTCCTTTTTCGCATTTTCGAGCGTTTTTTCCGCGTCCCTGGCGAACCAGGCATTTGGATCATTGAAAAACGATTGAACGTTTTCCGCTTTTGTGCGCACTTTTTCGTCGGTCGATTCCAGGTACGGTTTCAGCAATTCAAGGAACGCGGCCTTGTCTTTTCCCTTGCATCCCCATTCGATGCGGCTTATTGTATTGACATAATCATCGGTTTTCATGGCGACATCGACCATCGCCTGCAAAACGTCCGGCGTTTTTTCATTGACCACCGAAAGCCCGAAATAAACGGCGTTGCGATAAATTTCCGGGTCGTCCAGCTTCGATGCTTCCCGCATCAGTTCGATGGCCTTGAGATTCTGCGGATTTTTTCCCCAGATGTATTTGTTCCCGAACCAGCGCAAAACCGTCAATTTAGACTCGCCCGGAGTCAACAGACCGTTGCGCACCGTTTCGATGATTTCGTCGTCGCTGCGCGAATCCTTGTCCGCCGCTTTCATGAGTGCGTCGAGCTTTTTCCATCCTTCGGGATCAAAGGGAAGAAAATAACGCGAATTGATTTTCAACGTGTACTCTTTTTTCTCCCGTTCCTTGAGCGTCACTTTCATTTCGCGGAGTTCGCCGGATTTGAGTGCCAGCGTTTGTTCGACCGGTTTGTACCATCCCTGGTCGTCAAACCCGGAAGCGGAAAGGACGAATTCCTCATCCGCCAGCACGGGGTGATAACGCCACATCACCTGTTGACCGTCCTGTACGGCGAATTCAACACTGGGATGGTATCGTTCGATTCCCGTATAAATCATGTCGCCGTTGATCGTGATGATCTTCGGGTCTTCAAACGCGACGTTTTTGTACTTGACGCTCACACTGTTCTGCGAAAGCGGCTTGCCGTCCGGCTCCAGACAGGCGACTTTCAGCACGCCCGGCTGGTAAGGCTGCACTTCAATGGTGAAATTCGTGCTTTTTTCGAGGTCGCCGAGACGTGCGTACCAATTGTTCGACCATGACTGAGAGTCCGACATGCGGAATTTCATCGGGAAATACCGGTTCGCATCATCGTCGTAAAGTGTCATGTACGCATTTTTCAGTCCGACAGGTACTTTTAATACACTTTTGTTTCCGACGGGAATGTGTTCGGTATCCCAATGCTGACCGTCAAGCTGACCGCGCAAACCGAACTTGACGGAATGTGTTTCCATAAAATCGTTGGCCATTTGAATCGTGCATTCGACCGTTTCCAACGCACGGTACTCGACTTCCTGAACCGGCTCATTGGTGATCGTGACCATCTGTCGATGGAAAGGAACCACGTCGTTTTTCGGCGGAAGTTCCTTCTTCGGCAACGGTTTCCCGGACCATAAATCCGTGTTCGCCAAGTTGACATACGCCGATTCGGGAACAAGAACGTCATCGTCGCGATCGTATTCCATCAAGAGGCCGGTTTCGATATGATATTCGCCCGGCATGACGGGGCGGAATTGAAAATAACCATCCGCGTCGCTCACCGCCGCGCGGCAGGAGGCGTCGTGTCCGTGCCGCCGGACGCCGAGTGAATCGTTGAGCAGCAGCGAGAGCCACACGTTCGGCACCGGGTTCCCGTCGAAATCCAGCGCACGTCCTTTCAGCACGACGCCCTTTTGTAATTGCACGGTTCCAAGATCGGCGTCTTCATCCTTCAATACCAACGCAAGCGGAGCATCATTTTTCGGCAAAACATGGATCAGACGTTGTTTGTAGTATTCTTCCTTTGAATCTGCGATTCGTGTGCCAATAGTAAAATTTCCGTCGGCGTCCGTGCGAGTCTGGGTTTGCACCGGATTGATGTCGCCGGAAGACGCGTAAACCAACACAGACGCGGCGGGCTTGCCGTCCGGCGTGAGCACCTTCCCGGTGACTTTGGCCGACGGGGCAAACGTGATCGTCGTGCGCTGTTTATTGTCAGGCAATTGATACGATTCGAGGAAATTTTTGTATTTCTCAAAAATGAACCCGCTGCTGATGTAATCCGGGTGTGCCGCCGTGATATGAATCCTCAATTCCGGGTCGGCGGCCTGTTCGGCCGTCACGTAAAAAAAGTATTCCCCTTTGGAATTACTTTTCAATCGGAATCCCGCAACCGGCTTTTCTTTCAAGTCCCTTGTCGAATCTTCGCGTTGCAATCGCACAATGACTTTCGCGCCGCTGACCGGCTTGCCGTCCGGGTCAAGAATACGGCAGGTGATTTTTGTTGGCATCGGTTGCGGTGGTTCTTGCACGATCATGTTATATTGAAATAACCTTCCAATCCACGGAATCTCCGATAAAAAAGGAACGCGGCGAAGAACCGTTCGTGTTACTGGTGTCGCAATGACGGATGGCGTTTCTGTTGATGCAAGGGTGTTCTTGTCACTCGTGTCACGGGCAATTTCAATCGAAAAGCTCCCTGTGATGAGCGTGAGCAAAACGGTCACGGCAACGAGGAGCATCAGCGATTTGCGGCTGACGGCAAGGGAGATGATGCGGCTGGAATCGAGGATGCGCTCGATGCGCATCCGCAGGCGGCTTTTGCGCGAGGCCATCGTCAGCACACAGTCGGGGAGCGATTCGCCGGGGACGTATTTCGACGCGACGTCGAGCAATTGTCCGGCGTAGGCACCGGAGTCGATGCCGAATCGCAACACCTCGTCGTCACAAATTTCCTCCGACACCTGCTGCATCTTGCGTTTGAGCGTCCAAAGGAGCGGCTGGAAGAACGCAATCGCCGTTATGACGCGGGCAAGCAGCAGCCATGCAATGTCATGCCGCACGAGGTGGGCAAGTTCATGCACGAGAACCGCGTCGAGTTCCCGGTCTTGTTGCGGCAGCACGTCCGGGAGCAACACGGTCGGCCTGCGAATGCCCAGCAAACACGGGCTGCTTAGGAACGGGCTTTGCAAAAGCCGTACGGTTTTTTTGACGCCGAGCCGTTCGGCCAACGTGGCAAGACACAGCGTCAACGACGGTTCAACCGTCACCGCCGTGCGGACCATCGCAGCGGCCCGACGTTGCGAACGAATCAACCGCACGACAAAAAACAACGCACCGAGTCCCCAAATTGCGAGCAAACTCACGGCGATTTGGTGGAAAATGGTGTGTGGTGAGTGGCGAGTTGCAAACGTGGAGTTTGGGGAGTGGAGCCTGGAATTATTTTCTTCCAACTCCAAACTCAAAACTCCAGACTCCGCACTTTTTTCAAACGCAGGTTGCTGCGGCAACTCGAAACTTGTGCTGTTTCGCGGTTGTTTCGACAGGGTTTCATTGCCGGAGGTTTGGTGTGTGGAGTTTGGAGTTGATGGTTTACTCCACACTCCACTTCCCAAACTTTCCACAGCAACGTTTTCCGGCGTCGAAAGAATCGTGGGCAGATATACAGAAAGTCCCGGTGCGCCGAGTTTCGGAAAGAGCAGTGAAATCACCGGCAAAACCAGCATCGCGACGAGCGTCATGCGATACACTGCTTGCCGCAACACGGCACGGTTTCGCCCCAGCAAACCGCCGATTAACAATCCAACCGCCAACAACAGCGTCGATTGAATCAGGAACGCAACACATGTGAAAAGAATCGTCATTGTCATTCTCATTCTCCTTGCAAGCGCAGAGCGCAAAACGCAAAGCGCAGAGTGATTTTTTATTTTTCGTTTTGCGATCCGCACTTTGCGCTTTGCGCTTTGATCTGTGCGCTGATTTTGGCCAATTCTTCCGAATCGACCGTTTCGTTTTCGAGCAGGAACGCGAAGAGTTCCGACGGCGAACCGTCAAAAAAGCGTCCGATCAGCTCTTGGGTCGCCCCTTTTTTGTAATCGCGTTCCTTGACGAGCGGGTAAAACACGAACGTCCGGTCTTCGGCATCGTGTGCGACGACATTTTTTTCCTCAAGCTGCCGCAGCAGCGTTTGCACCGTGCTGTGCGCGATCGGCTCTTCCGCACTGAGCGTCTCCGTAATCTCCCGGGCGTTGGCCCGTCCCCGCGACCAGAGACATTGCATGATTCTCATCTGGACCCGCCCGATGTTCGGCGTATTCATGGCGAAACCTCGTTTTCTTTTATAAATCTATTATGATAAATTTATAAAAGTAAAACACAGATGTCAATAGCACAAACAGGAGAAATGAGAAAATTTCCAGAATATTGCCCGTCTCATATACCGCAGCCGGTATGGGCGGCAGCCTTCGGCCTTGCGCAAACGTCCTGCGTTGCAGGACTTGCCATGTCCAGATTCCGGAATTTTCAACCGGCTTGGGTATAACAATTTGGAACAATCAGAGCACGAAGCGTCAGCGAGTGCCAAAAATCAATGGTTATTGTGCTGGAAATAAAAAATGAACGTGTCCGGTGAATCGCCGGTCTCGCCGAAATGTAAAAAACATCCTATTTTGCTAAGTCTTTGCATTTCGGCGCAATCGGCAGCCGTTGAAGCGTTGTGCATTTTTTCTCGCCACCACAATATCCGGGACAATGAACACTATCCCCCGCAGGCATAAGAGCAAAGGCTGTGCCAAAATCGTGCGATGGAATGAACAGAGAAACAACGCCGTGTGCAAATCGTTGAATTTCAACGCGTTGGAACGACAAAAAAGTCGTGATGCCGATTCAGTATTTTGGTTCGTGCCAAAAAGAGAAAAAAATCGACGCGCCGAAACAGCCTGTTTCAAGCAAAAACGGCCTGTTGGAAAGAGAGTTGTGAATGGCAGCCGGAAGCGTAACCTATGAGCCGTGATCTGAAATCACGGAAGCGACTGGATCATTTAGTGCTCGATCCGGTCACTGCGCTACACTTCGTTCCCGGCTGCCATTAAATCACCCACAGTTTTAACTTTGGTTCGGTTCTACTGGAGGTATGCGGATTCCCAGCCTTTTCGGACATCGCGCCGGAGCAGCTTGTCTCCCTGGGCGTCGTTGGTGATTTTCCGGCTCTTGGAGTCGTATTCCAGTTTTTTCCCCTGACACATCAGCGAAACCGAACCGAGGTTGAACGTTTCGTTGACCTCTTTGCAATATTCGAACGCCCCCGGCCCTTTGCCTTTGCCGCGACAACCATCAATCCAGACTTGCAGCCAGTTGTTCGTGTCCGGCACCGGAGCGGAGGAAACACCGGCAAACTCCGCAGCACGGGAACCGACGATTTTGGGGTTTTCACGCAGAAATCCCGAAACGATCGCCCCTTTGTCGCCAAGGAACATCATCCCCTCAATCGGCAGGTCGTCGTTTTCGTAACCGTCTGGGGTCGGCGGTTTCATCCCCCCGTCATGCCATTGCAGGATGATCTTTCCCGAACCGTCCTTGTAAGGAACCTCGAAGCGATACGCCGCCGCCATCGGATATGAATAATCGTTGACGATCGCGGAAGGGACGTTGTTATGCAAGCCGATGACCCGTGAAAACCGGGTGCTTGCCGAAACCGCCGAATCCAGTTTCAACGCTTCGAAGACCGGCCAGAGACTGTAATACCCCATGTCGGCGATCGCTCCGGCACCGAATTCGTACCAACCCCGGAACGTACACCACGTATAGTACGGATGATAATCGCGCATCTGCGCCGGTCCGAGCCAGAGGTCCCAGTTCAGCCCGTCGGGAACCGGCGGCTTTTCCGTCGGAATGACCGGATACTGTGGCCAGACGGGACGATTGGTCCAGTTGTGAACCTCCCGAAGTTTGCCGATCGCTCCGGCGTCGATCCAGGCTTTGATCCGGTTCATGTCTCCGGCGGCGAACGAATTGTGTGCCATCATATGGGTCGAAAGCGGGGAGGACTTGGCCAAATCCACCAGTTGCATCGCTTCGATCATTTTGTTTCCGAGCGGCTTGTGCATGATGACGTGTTTGCCGCGACGGAGACAATCAATCGCCTGATAAGCGTGATGGAAGTCCGGCGACATGATCTTGACGGCGTCCACGTCCTTGAGTTTGTCGAGCAGCACCCGATAATCCTCTTCGGCGGCAACCGTTCCGTTGTAGTCGGGGCGGGTTCGCCGGTAATAACGCTCGATCACGTCTTTCATGATCATCCGTCCGCCGGGAATCCCTTTGACTTCGGATTTCCAGTTAGGATCGCCGGTGAGACCCCGTAGTTTGTTGATCAGGCCGGTTTCGCTCCAGTGAATGTAATCGTAGCTTTCCCGGTTCGGATCGGCAACGCCGACGATTTCAATGTCGGGACAGCGGAGCAGGGCGTCAAGTTCCTCCAGCCCCTGCGTGCCGCAACCGATGTGGACCAGCCGGATTTTTTCCGACTCCTTGGCCGGCGAAGGATTTTCCGCCGCAAAGACGCGGGGAATTGTGCCAAGCAGGCCGATTGTCCCCATTCCGGCGATAAACTTCCGCCGGGGAAGACTTGTGGGTGTCAAATCATGATCGTTTTTCATTGCGTTCTCCTGATATACTGAAACCAACCTTAAAATTCCCGAAGCTGGATACGGCAAGTCCTGCAACGCAGGACGTTTCATCGAGGCCGAAGGCAGCCGCCCAGACCGGCTGCGGTATAAATTCTGGTAATTGTGCCGCCAATAAAATTTGAGATTGTCCGATGTGGAATTTTAACCGTTTGCCAAAAACCTTAAGGCTCTTCCCCGAAACCGGGTTGATATGCAAAATCACGATCATTTTCGACGCGAACCACGCCAAATCTCGTGAAACAGACGAAAAAATGGAATGATTTTAGAGTTTTTCGCGTGTTTGGCGTCAAAAAATGTGCAAGGGAAGGCATCAACCTGAAATCGGAGATGAGCCAACCTTATTTTTACCTCATTGACAAAGACAAAACAACCTCGATATACTCAAAATGGTGATAAATTACCGATTATTTCCTGCAAAGATTTTCACACAAAGGCACGAAGCGAAGGCATTCCGTCAGGAATACAAATCCCAAAATCCCGCTGAACTTGTTTTTTGGAGAAAACTCATGACAATCAAGTTCTCCTGTCCGAATCCGGAATGCTCGCGAATTTTTGAAGTCCATGACGAACGCCTCGTCGGGGTATCAAAGACATCTCCCAATCGTCAAACTCGCGTCACAGTTCCGTCGGCAGAAGTTATCGCGCTTAACAGCGAACTATCAGAAATCGAGGCGGTGGTGAACGAATATGAAGAAAAAATCAAAGACGGGAGAATCAGCGCAACAACAGGTCCGATTTTGGAGATTTCGAAATCATCCAATTCCGAAATCCAGAGATGGCCCACTTGCCGATACAAATCCACCGTGCGTTTTTTGCACCGGGCAAGGTAGACAGGCGTAAAGTACCCGTCAAAAAATTCTGAGAGTAACATGACACAAGGTTTTTCATCAAGATGGTGGAGATTTGTAAAGTACGCAAAATGCGTAAACTGGAAAAATAGCACCGGTTCATGACGCCGGTGCCGAAACGGATATCCCACACCACTAAAACCGCTCCTTGTCAACGGTTACATAAAGGATACTTCGTAATAGGCCAGGTAGGAATGCAACCAGTGTCCTTAATTCGTTCAACGATAATGAGTTATGCGTTTCAGGAAATCCACATTGTGAAAAATCGTGTGCATTTGCCGACCATTCTACACATTCCCCCGATGATCGGCAATCCCTTGAAACGGTTATCTCTCTTTGGCCGACATTGCCACCGGAAACCAAAGTCACCATCATGCAGGCCATTGAGGCAGCAAGGCGGGAAGCCCTCACAGAGACGGAGACATGACGGTGGTTCGTGTTTCCCTTGATGGTCGGAAGCGTCCGATTCCGAACACAGTGCCGCCAATCCGGGACGCTTTCGAAAAGGCGGCCAAAGGGTAACAATTTTCAACTTGTGGTGACAGGTGATATATTCTCAATATTCCACAGAGCGTTGGTGGCAAACCATCCCCTCACTTACTTCAACGGTTTTTTGGCGGCTTTTGGTGACTTGATAGTGGGCTTTGCAGTACCATTCCGTTGTTTTTCAAGTTCCGTCACCCATTGATTGTGAGCAGCCAGTTCTCGTTTCATGCGTTTGTCGAGACTGTCAAACGTGGTTTCATTCGCTTTTTTTTGGGGGTTCATTGGTAATTCCGATCAAAGGTCTTTGATTTTTTTAATTTCGGTGGTCACAGTCAAGTAAACATTTGACAATCCAGATTTGAAAACCTTCCGTGTCGTTTTAATGACTTCGCATTCCTCACGAATTGCAAGTTGAGCATCGGATTTCACCTGCGTTTCGTAAGTTGTTTTGTCCCAATTGGTGATTGTATACCAAGTCTCGTTAATTTCCTTCATTGTTTCCCCCGTTGTACTCAAGCCGGTTAGAAATTCCCGAAGCTGGAACGGCAAGCCAAAGGTTACCGTATTTACCCCCGCTATCGGTTTCCGATGAGCACTTCTTGAGAAATATCCGGGGTATTTTGCAACCTCTTATTGACCATTGCCGTGTGGGGTAGCAAAACGATACTCCCCTTGATTAACACCTACGTTATCCAAAGTGACTGGTCGAAAGTTGTGTTTTCAACATGTGTTGACAGTGTTGACAGTTGACACAACCCCAATATTCGCCCATTTAACGGGGGTTGTGTCAACAAAGGGGTCTCATTTTCGGGGGGTTGTGTCACCACCCCGAACGTCTTGGCCGGGAATCTTGCCGTGTCAATCTGACATTTGTACGGCAATCATTGGTAGATTTCTGCAATATTTGGGAAATACTTTCGTCTGATTTATTCTGGTAATCGTGACCATTGAATCCCATTCACCCCCGGAGAAAAACATGGCAAAAAAACGTGGTCAACCACCAAAGCTACCCGATGAGAAACGAGAGCGGATTACGCTTTACATTTCGCCGTCGGAAAAAGAAGAAGTTGAAGAAGCCCGATTGAGAGAATCACCGGAAAGGCGAACCGGGGCATACATTCGGGACGTGGCAATCGAGTATTGCCGACAAGTAAACGCCAAGAAATGAAATAGGCCGTCTGGTGAACAGTCGCCAAACCTTCCAGACGGCCACATATCAGCCTCTCACAAGGCCGACAGCATTGATTGTACAGCGTCGGGCGTTGGCTGCAAGCCTTGTGGGTGACTTTTAATTTCCCGTTTCCCCGACGCTGAAAGGTTATCTCTCCATGAAAAAGATCACAAGCCCGGTCAAGGCGATCCGGGCAAAATGTCTGGACTGCTGTTGCGACTCGCCCTTTGAGGTGAGACTTTGTACCATCCCGCAATGTTCACTGTTTCCCTTCAGATTCGGGAGGAATCCTAACCGGAAAGTTGAACTTTCAGACGAACAGCGAATCGCCAGGGCGGAACGGTTACGGGAAATAAATCGACGGAACAGGGAAGCGTAGAATCCCCGTACATTTATTCTTTCCCGATGTGAGAATGCGTTGCAACGCGACACAAAAAGGGGCGGTACTTTCTATCGTCCCGGCCAATGTAAAACGGGGCATCTTGTCCCGTTTGTGATATGTTTTATCAGGAACCGTTGAATTATTGCAAGAAGCAACACGAGATTTAACTGACAATGAAAGGTTTTTGTAATGATTCTGAAACAGCAAAGTATTGGAATATCCAAGCGGCAGGCACGCCGGGAGCAGATTGCCCGCGTTGCCGCCGTCATCGCAGACCAGATTGCCGCCTTGTTACGGCAGGGCGGTCTTGTCGTTCGGGTCAAAGTCAGGACGGCACGAACCGGTACCGTTTACCTGAAAATCCGCGTTTACACAAGTGACGGACGGCGATTGAAGCACACCGGGGCTGCCGACCACCGCACGCCTGGTCAACTTCAGCCGACCGGCCAAGCGGTATTACGGCATCTTTTTTCTCTGGCCGGGAGGAAAGATCAGCCGCAAGATCAGTCGAATCGCACGGTGCATTCTGTGCCGAAACCTGTCACACAGTAAGGAGGTGCTGCAATGATCCTCAAAAATCCCAAACTTGGCAAGACCAACCCGCTTCACGAAAAGATGCTCGACAACAAAATCCTTGTCATCGGCCTGGTGACGAAAGGGGTGGTCGAGACATTCGGCTACACGATCACGCTTCAAAGGGTTGTTGACGCGATCCGGTCGAACGGTGGCATGGTTCCCGGCACGGTGGAGGAACTGCTGGCCGAATACGCGTGGCAAGACGCCCGGCTCCAAAACGCCGAGGCCATCGAGGTCTTTGCCGACCGGCATGAGGCCAAAAGCACGGCTGACGAATACTGCGACAAGGCAAATGAACTGGACAGCCAACAGACAAACGACTGGTTCCATTTCACGATATTCGGCGATTATATAACCTGCTTTACAAGGAACTCCCCGAACGGGCGAACTACCTCAAGTGACCCCGATTTCGGCCAAAATGAGCAGAAACCATGCAAGCGGGGTGGCGAAAGACCGCCCCATTTTGGCACGCTCCCGGCAGGGGGTGGGGGGTTAGGTACTGGTTTTTGAGAAATCGAAAATTGAAAACGGAAGGGTCGACGAGTGGAGTTTTGTTTCTTTCTTTCGGCGAAATAACGCCGTTGGTATCGTAAAACACGGTGTTTCACCGTAATATCGACGAGACACCGGAATACCGCTTTGAGCGGGAAAACGAATTTTTTGTCACTTTCCAATGGCCGCAAACCGCCCGGCGGCCACCAGAAAAAAAATGTCAAAAAACAAACAAAACTCTACCTCCTAGTGGTATCGCGAGCAGTTGGAAAAAACCCTTCCAAGTAGTACCTCAAGGGGGGTGGGGTGTCGCATGTCGTAAAATCCGGTATATAATACAATGGTTGTTGGCGGCCACCGACATAAGTTTCGGGTGTAGGGTAGCTTCCTCATTGTCCGTTTTCGTTTTGGTTTCCATTCTGAAACGAAATCGGGCAGCCCTTCTTTTCACATAATGGAAGTCTTGCGATGTGCGATGAAAGAATATTAGGCTTTCGCTTTCAATAAAAGTACCCGATTTTGTTGAAATTGAGGTTGGAGAAAACATGGAAATCAGGTAAACATTCCTTCTCGTCAACATTTCATGGAGGAGAAGATGAGTTCGCAACTTGATGAAGCAGTGAACCAGACGATAAAAAGTGCCGCACGAAAACTTAAAGGAGTCGATCGGCGGGGGTTTCAAGCCGAGGCGGCTCGCGATTATTGCAAGGGGAGTCCGCGGATTGCGGAAAGAACGTTCGGCTGGAATCGCAAGACAGTTCAGAAAGGGCTTGATGAATTGGAAACCGGAGAAATCTTCCCGATGCCCCGAAGACAGGTTGCCCGGTTTTTTTCAAACGGCTACCAAGCCTTGAAGCGGACATTCGTTCGCTCGTCGATCCGAATTCGCAAACGCATCCGACGTTTGAAACAGGATTTCGTTACACGCGCATGACGGCGAAAGCGGTCATCGAAGTACTCGTGTGGGAAAAAGGATACACGAAACAAGAACTGCCTGCGGAAAGCACGATGCGTGCCTTGCTCGGCAAGATGGGTTATCGTCTTCGCCGCGTACAAAAGACCAAGCCCCAAAAAAATTCCCGAAACGGACGCGATTTTCGCAAACGTCAAAGCCACGCACGCCAAAAGCGACAAAGACGATAAAACCCTACAAATTTCGATAGATTCGAAGGCGAAGATCAAACTCGGCGAGTTTTCGCGAGGCGGCAAGTTGCGTTGCTTTGAGTCGGTCAAGGCATGGGATCACGACATGGAAGCCAATGGAATTTTGATTCCGTTCGGCATTTTGGAAGTGAAACAAAAACAGTTCAACGTAGTATATGGCAACTCCATTGAGACAAGCGATTTTATTGTTGACTGTTTGGAACACTGGTGGCGTTATCGTAAGAAACATTACCAGCACATTGAGCGATTGCAGATTGATTTGGACAACGGGCCGGAGTTGGAGAGTTGCCAGACGCAGTTTATCAAACGCATCGTTGAGTTTTCCGACAAGAACAAATTGCCGATTGAGTTGGTGTACTATCCGCCGTATCACAGCAAGTACAACCCGGTGGAACATTGCTGGGGCGTCCTCGAACGGCATTGGAACGGCACGTTGTTGACGGACTGGAAAACGGTTCGTGAATGGACGAAAACCATGTGGTGGGCCGGTATCGCTCCGAACGTTTATATGATGGATCGCGAATACCATTGTGGAGCCAAACTGAACGCAAAAGAAATGAAACCGTACTCAATGCGATTGCAACGGACACCATCGTTTGAACGCTGGAGTATGGTGATTCAACACCTCTGATGCCGGATTATACTTTTTAGCAAAAGACTAAGATTAAACCACCAATAGGAAATAGCACCTCCGCCGCAACCACAACCGTTGCCGCTGCAACCACAGCCCGGATCACAGCAACCCGACATCAACATCATCCCGCCTCCGCCTTGCGGGTCGCCCGAAAGCGTTGCCAAATACTCAGCATATGTGATCGGGCCGTAAACACGGCCTTCGCGTAACGGTTGAGCCTCCGGCGTCGGGTTTTCGCCCGATGGAAGCTCGTTTTCCAACGTCAGCGACGCACCGCCACGGGAGGCATGGATCGTGAAATTGTGCGGAACGTTCGCATTGGCAACGTCATCCGTGATGCGATACGTCCAGGTGAACATGCGGTTTGTCATTATCATTTCAATGCTTTTTCAAATTTATAATCCAGTTGAAGACTTACCTTGGGAACGTATCATTGGTATACTCTTGGTAATCTCAAATGTCGCCGTATTTGAACAAAGCGGCTCTTCGT
>Ga0209629_10001662_pt1 | contig 14305 bp, 11 predicted proteins | sample TergutCu122P5_FD_187286 | JGI IMG/M metagenome (GOLD analysis project Ga0209629, IMG submission 187286) | Cubitermes ugandensis P5 segment gut microbial communities from Kakamega Forest, Kenya - Cu122 P5 (SPAdes) (version 2) | ecosystem: Host-associated > Arthropoda: Insects > Digestive system... | reverse complement strand
TCACAGGAAGCATGAATGACAGCAGTTGTCATAGTCACTGCTCTGGTCACCTAAGATGTAACACAGGAAAATTATTCTGTTGCAAGAAATGGTTATGTGAGTGGGAGGAGGAGGAGGAGGAGGAGGGGGGGGGTCTGAAAACAAACTGGATGCAGCAATCTTTAATTTTTAAGTATAAATGAATCACGATATACCACAGTTGGGGGAGGGGACAACAACATAATTTTGAAGAATCACATACAAAAACTGTATGTGCGCTCGGTACATAAAATAATATTTACTAAAGGCGCTGATTCTAATACACTTAATTACAAATAAGTGGACAAAACAAAATAAACCTTCTCTGGTAGCTGGTTTGGTTTTTTTTTTGTATTTAAAACTGTTCAATGTTCTGTAAATTTAACTTAATTACTGAAATTATTACACTGTACTTACGTGAGTTTGACCCTAACTAACTCACAATAAAAAACCACTTGCACTTCACATAATGTAAATGTCGCACTCGCTTGTATCTATGTGATACAATGCATTGTGTTGCGGTGGAACACAATGAGATGGGTGGGTGTAGAACCCATTGTGTCTGGATTTACACACGTTATGTGGCAGTGGAAACCATGTGTCTCATGGGACACAATCAAATTAAGTGGGCGTAGAACCCATCGTGTCTTGAATAACACGTTTCAAACCTTTGTGCCCTTGGGGCACAAAGGAGACAAAGCAAAATGCACGAGTGGGCAGCGGCACGTCCATGCAGGGTGGCTGTAGTTAGGGTAAAGAAAATTTGGCCACAGGCAAGCAACACTCTCTCAGAAACAAAGAGAGCATGTGACATGGTTCTCAATTTCGATTGGCTTAAGTTTAGCTAGCCTGTAATTAGGTCACTCATGCACGAGTGGGTTGATCCAGGACAAAGAAGCTGGATGCAGATGCGTGCTAGAGTGGAAATTTCCAGAGCTGCCACTCTGATGCAACTGGTAGTAAATTTACTAGTTCACTAACTGTGGGGCGTGGGCTACCTAATATTCAATGCTAATAAACATAGTTAAAAAAAAAGGAGTAAAATTAACATTAAAGAAATACAAACTCAAGTTAACCAAATAAATCAAAATTAAAGCAAATCAAATAACATCAATTCAGCCAAAAAAAATAAATAAATAACATTCAAAAAATTTGTCCCTTGCATGAACAAAAACACTTTTAAGAACTAAGCATACAAGTGTTTCAAAATTATATGGACAAATAGAGCTCACTGGAACAAGCAACAAAGTCTTAATACATATAGGTCTGGAAACCAACTGTTTCAGAGATACTTAACACTGTTTAGCAGCAGCCTGTGTCTGGAGTTCTGAGTACAAGTTCACGCACATATACGGTAGGATTCTGTAGAACTGTCACATGTTTCAGTTCCTTTATTTTTTCACAACATTACCATTCCTTCAAAGGAAATTGTTTTTCCTTTCTTACTGTTTCACTAAGAGGTGCTCAAAGTGATACCACAACAACAACAATGTAAAATATCTCTAAAACACTTAGTTTCTGGGCCTGTATTTATTAAGACTTTGTTGTCTGTTTCAATAACCTCTATTTACCAATTAAATTTATAAGTTAAGTTTGACAAACAGCAAGTACCTACACACATTCAAGGAACTTCTGTTAGCAAGCCCCATTCGGATAATGGGCACACTGAAAGCCAAAGAACTAAACAGGTTTCCTGTGGCCTCTGCCAGGGAATTAAAAGCTTCGTCCCGGATTTCACATGGGATTCTCAAGCCATTAAATGTATTACTTTAAGAAGGTGTCAGGGGTTTATGAGATTAAAATCACATTTATTTTAATGTGTGTACCGTGCATCTTGTAAAGTTTATTATCCAGACCAACAAATGCACTTGCTTGTCTGGATAATAAACTAAATTTTCATCGTTCAAATTGTTTTCGTTATTTCCCACACTGAACAAAATTTTTTAATTATTTACCACAAAACTTCTATTGTAAACCTATGTCTACCAACTAAAGCACATTTTAATCACTGCTGTTTTACAAGAAACACACTGATACTCAGTATCCACTTACCTCAAAGCATGCAGACCGAGTTTTGAGATATCCACACCATCAATCAGAATCTGCCCACCTGCAGCTTCAATAATGCGAAATAGGCCTAATGTAAGTGATGACTTCCCAGCACCTGTCCGTCCAACTATACCAACCTGCAAGATAGAATTGGCAAAATCAAGAAGACTCCAACTGTAAGACTTTTAATTCTGTGTTATTCTGGGGTGTCATACCACTTGCAGTCTAACAGGTGGAAAGGTTTTAGTGCACAGAAGATACAGGCAGCATGCTCCTCAAACCACACGCTGCTAACTACACCACACTACAGTTAAGAACTACAACCAAGATCATGGCAACATTTTCCATTGTAAAACAATCAAATCTCACACCTAACACTTTACTCGTATTTACTCCTAGCTTACAGTCTGACTATGCTAATTGAGGAATTTCATGAATTTCCTCAGTCCCTCCACACAAATCATGAATTATCATCTCAAATTACACAATTCCTTCCTTTCACATCCTTACCAATTCATTATTCACATCATTCTACCCTATGACACAAAAATCTCAGTTATTGAAAGCACTTTTAAAAACCAATAAATGCTGCACAACCACCAGCTGACAGAACATACCTGTACAAATTTGCAAACAGCTACAGTGAAACACCAGAGGCGTTAACAACGCAAAAGCCTGCAATGACTGGGCCTCAACTTACAGACTCGCACATCCTATAATCAACACGTGGTGTGCAAAGAAAAACAGTGCAAATGGGGGGCTGCGGCAGGAGCCATCCTTGGTATCTTCCAGTTCATGATGCCCATAAACCCAGCAAGTACGAGCACTTCTGACTTGTATCTGTGAAGTGCCCTGGTTAGAGACTTGACATGGGCAGGATCTTCACTCACATTTCTTGCAATTTCAAGCCACGTGCTCAGGGTGCAACCTCTTCATTTTGCACACTTCGTATGTCCACTAATAATCCCACCATTTGGTGCTATATTATCTGAGCTACTGACAATATCATTTAATAGATCATAAATTCTGTAAAGAATATTCAAGTAACCCAATTCCCATGTTTCTTGGATCCAAACAGATTCTAAACATTACTTTTGGGTTTCAAGTCTGATTTCTGCATACTATTTAAATAAGCACCAACTGCAGAAAGATAACAGCAGATCTTTGAATTTAACCCTGAAACTTCTATAATAAAGAAATGAGAGAAATTTTGGGAGTAATACATACATGAACATGCATGAACAGTCATTCAGAATCTTAAAAACAGTTCTTTCACAACTGCTTGTTATGTGCAGTCATATGAATTAACTCACCTTCTCTCCACCCTTAACAGTAAAGGAGATGCCTCGCAGCACCAGGTCAAGTCCTTCTCTGTAGCGCAATTGATAGTCCTTGAAAACCACCTGCCCATTGTCTGGCCAGCTGCTTGGTGGTTGGTTGGTTGGTACATCCCATGGTGCTTCCTGTAACATCAAAAGTACATTATTTTTGCTGCCAGTTTCTCAGCCAGGCAGTCTCACCTTCGTAATGAATTTAAAACCTGAACTGGATTCTGATTAACCTCTAAATGAAAGTACTATGCTGAAAATGAAGAAACTACAAAGAACAGATAAGAAGAAGGTTTGTGGAGCACAGTGTCACAGCCTGCAACTGGATGAGCATTAAGAATATAACAAAATTTAATGTTGCGCATGTATTATTGACAACTATTTATTATGTCACAGTAATTTCTCCTACATGTTTTGGGGGAGACCACTGATACAAGGGAGAACACTTATAAAACGCAATACATTTTTTACATAAAATGTTGTAACAATTGTGCATAAATACAATAGAAGTAAAATTAGAGCACCATGCAGTTAAAACAAAGTTACAATAGAAATGCTAATATTATACTAGATATAGCATACTGATGAAAGTGGCACTGTTTATGTTTACACACATGCACATGAACACAAACACATCATCATAGCTTATTACGAGTGGGTGCTGATAAGTTCTTAGCCTGACCTACTTCCTGATGTCATAGGGCAAAATCAACAGTGTCATCGGAAAGAGGGGTCTATTCATGTGCCGAATTGCAAGTCTTTTCTTGTAACAGAGGCTGAAAGGAAACGTGAGGTGACAAGCGCAATTTCAACAACATCGAGACACGAGCTGTCATCAAGTTTTTTTCCCTGCAAGGCAAGGACCAGAAGGGAATTCACGCCATTCTGACAGAAACATTAGGGGAACATGTACCGTTGTATGCCAGTCAAAAACTGGGTGGTCCAGTTTAAATGTGGTGATTTTTCCGCCTGTGATGTGCCTCATCCTGGATGACCCAAAACAGTGACCACCCCAGAGATTAGTGATCAAATTCACGAGGTAATCTTGGAAGACCGCTGGATTTCGGCTAAATCAATAGCTGAGCAACTGGGCATCTCATGTGAGCGGGTTGGGTCCATCATTCATGAAGATTTGGACATGCAGAAGCTCTCCGCAAAGTGTGTCCCGAAATGCCTGAACGCAGATCAAAAACATCAACAGTGCCAGTTGTCTAAGCAACTTTTGGAATTTTTTCAACGTGATCCAAATGATTTCCTGTCACGAATGGTGACCATGGATGAAGCCTGGTTATAACACTATGACCCGGAGACAAAGCAACAATTTGTGGAGTGGCGGCATAGCGGCTCACCCTGCCCCAAAAAATTCCAAGTACAAAAATCCTCTGGAGAAGTTCTCTTCTCGATTTTTGGAATCAAGACGGCATCCTCCTCATTGATTACCTTCCAAAGGGCCAAACTATCAATGTGGAGTATTACTCATCTCTGCTGGTGCAATTGAAGGACATTTTGAAGAAAAAACACTGTAGGGCGGGAAGGTTACCAAGGGGGTCTTGTTCTTGCACAACAATGCCCCGGCTCACTGGGCACTTGCAACCCAGAAGAAACTGGCCTACCTGTGCTTCCAGTGTCTTGATCACCCACCCTATTCTCCAGATCTGGCCCTGTCGGACTACCACCTGTTCCTGGACTGAAAAAACAATTGAAAGGTTGCCATTTTTCGTCAGACATGAAGGTCACTGCTGCCGTGGTGACCTGGTTGGGCTGACAACCTTCTGAATTTCTTTCTTTCCTTCTTTCTTTCTTTCTTTCTTTCTTTTCTTTTTTTTTTTTTGAGTGGCTTGCAAAAGTTAGAGCAATGGGCTAAGAAGTGTATTGAGCTTCGTGGCGAGTATGTTGAATAAATCCTGAGTTTGGTCACTGTAGCTTGTTTCCTTCCTGGTTGGGCTAACGACTTATCAGCACCCCCTCATACACACCCATCAGATTCAGTACATAGTGGTCCACAACACAGTACACAACATTAGCCAAGCATGAACATAATACATTCAAAAATAAACAGTACCACTGGTACACCCATCAGATTCAGTACATAGTGGTCCACAACACAGTACACAACATTAGCCAAGCATGAACATAATACATTCAAAAATAAACAGTACCACTGGTATAAATGTTTACCACATCTAATATAATATAATATAATATTATATTATATATACAATATATATATATAATATAATCTACTGCAACTACTGTAATTTTAATTTTATTCACATTACGCACATCCACTACAACATTTTATATCAAAACTGTATTCCTTTACATCTGTGTTCTCATCAAAGTTGACCTATGCATGCCAAATATGTAGGAGAAATGAATAAACATAATAAACACATGCATACATTACAAATGTATGACAAGACAGGCAGGTATGGAGCTGAAATGACCTTTTAAATTATGTGGTACAACAACTTGAGTTCAAAGCACAACAGGTGGAAGTTCAGCTCAGAAGGTATCAACACTGGTGTTGGAACAGCAATGTACCATTCTGCAGTACCTTGGCTTCCTTCCATTCAAGGAACTATACTGAAAATTCATATGTTGTAGCCAATCATTTTTGGTGTATTTGTTTCTTAGGTTTGCTGGCGTCAGTTACAGATGGTTCATGGCCATGCATTGTAGGTTTAATCTGTCAATGTATGTTCAGGAACTGTTGGTGACAAGTAGGAGGGGTTGTACAGGGAGAGATTTACACAAGGAAACATCAGCAGTGGACAATGAACGCTAGCAGTCCAGTGAGAAAGTAGTCGTGTATGTGAGCGATGTAAGTGACGGAGTACAAGTGACTTTGTTATTTAAAAAAAAAAATGATTTAGTTGTTTAACTGGATATAGCATGCCTTTCATTTTTTATCAAGAATAAAATGAATAAATAAAACAATAAGTAAAAAAAATGAAACTATACGTGATTCGGTAAACCACACCCGTCTCCCGAAAGAAGTTCACCTACCAAACTGAGCACATTGGGACAAACAAGGTACAAAGGGTGATCGTGTAGAACGTGGTAGACTGAACCCATCTGCTACAAATGCTGTAAGTCTGCTTGTGATCAGTCAATAATTAAGGACACTTCAGTTGAAAAAAAATGTACCTTTTTGGCTGTATCTTATCTCCAATAAGAGGAATTTTCCTGAAAATATACATCTGGGACTCCACTCCCACTTGCTACAAATGAGCAAAGCTTGGTTGTGCTCAGTCAATAATTAAAGGCACTTTACATGAACAGCTACTTCTTTTTAGCTCTATCTCAGCTTCCACTTGACAAATTTTCCTGAAAATTTGTAAGTCGTATACTGTATGAATGACCTAATGTCAAGCATCAAATCTGGTCCCAATGAGGAACAGAAGAAACTCTTGTAGCTGCCAGGAAACGAACCACAATTCATTGGTCATCCATCCAATTGCCTATTCACCATACCAAGAGGGCAATACCAGCCCCATCAAAATAAATGCAGTATATAACTGTGTTAGAAGTTACTGGTGAAGATGTGGTTATCACAACAGTTATGTTGCCTTAAAAACAGCAAATCTCTACTCATCAAATTAATGCATGTATATTTGTAGGATATCCAATGATGTCTCCAGTTCCTTACCTGCTCTGTTTCCGAATACTCCTTGATTCTCTCCACAGCTACAATGTTAGTCTCCACATCTGAGGTCATTCTCACCAACCAGTTAAGTGTCTGTGTGATCTAAAATGTTAAATAAAACCTTATGAATTTAGTGACACAATACTGAATGATGATAATGCCTACATATTTTTACTGCAGACACCTGGTGAACAACAACACTGCTTTGTTGGTTCAGTGCTTACAGTCATGGTGTGTTGCTTTGATGAGTGTCATTCCACTGTACTTTCATCATTAAATACAATTCAAGGTCATTCTAAACATGTAGTTGCTTTAAATGCTGAGTTAAATCACAACTCACTGAATTTCTCTGCAAGGGTATTTAAATCAATAGCCAAAGAGGAACCATTGGTAGGGTTCAAAAATACTCACTACAGTTCCAAACTAGTTAGCAAACTAAAGGTTAACAATTCAATGTATATAAAAAAAACTGTGTTGATACTGACCTTGAATTGTATCTATTCATGGTATATTGATGTTTCTGCCCTCTTTTATCTAGGCAAGGACATAGGACTTTTTCAAGGCATGGGCACCCACCCACAAGAAAGATTCAGTTACACCCACTGATAAACTGACCAAGACAATGAGCAACAGCAAAGGATACATATAACATGATGTGGGCTCTAAACCTTTTCTGGGGGGTCAGTGAGAGCATTTCCAAAGTTTCAGTTTTTGCAGAGGTAAAGGTTTCAATCTGTGAGCAGAAAAGTCACAAATCCACTCATCAAAACTAGAACTCAAAATCCAGTGAATAACAGTCCAGCATTTCACCCTCAGACCATAAAGCTTGAACTGGGGTGCGCACACTTGCAATCTTGAAATAATTTAAAATGAGATGCGAAAGAAGTGATTACAAACAAACATTTAAAATAAACTGATAAACAATAATAATAATAATAATAATAAAGGTTTTAAAACTGTACAGATATCAACACAGGAATACAAAATAGTTCTGCTTTCTCAGTTACAATAAAGTCTAAATCTAAAAAAAAACATAGTATTATTAACACATTTTAAAAAAGTCTATTCCCCATATGAATAAACCACGTCTTTTTGCTCCATATGAAACACAGAATATACTACGCTGAGATGCTGAAGAATCTGCCCTTTTCTGTATCTTGAACATCATGTTGAAATGTTATTTCACACAAAGCTTCTCGAGTGACAAATGCTAGGATGAAAGGAGAAGTTTTTGTTTAACAATTCTGTCAGTTGCTAATATTGTACAGCACTGGTGGCATATAAATGAGTAGACAGCATTGATTGGATTGATACTGAGAGGTGAAAACTGAAATCGAAGAAAAACCCGATTTTGTCAACCACAAATCCCACATGCACTGGCCTCAGATCGAACATTGGCCAGTGCCTAACGCCTGAGCCACGGTACAGACAAAAACTGTTCTACCAGCAGCAGCACATGCAAGTACGGTGTGAATGAAAAAAAAAAAAAACAAACAGGTATTGGCTACTCCACTTGTAATGAAGGTTCAACAATTGTGAACACCTGACTAGCATCTTGGGTGGTTTTATGAAATTACTGAAAACCAAATGCATAAAATAACTGAAGTATGGATAAAAATTAAATGAGAATTGCACCAGCCATTTTCACATTACAAAGTACTTCCTCTCACAAGAAACTCTTGCTGCTGCAAGAAAATCATACAGAATTGTAGGAAGGTGCCCAAGCTGTACCTGCAAAGCATAGCTGACACTCAGACCCACAAGCCCTGGGCTCATGGTGTCCCTTCCCAGTACAGCAAACAATGAGGCGAAGAATATGATGAAATTTCCCACCATTTCCAGTCGTACTGCTAGCCACCTGTGAACATGTAAATATAAACTGAAAGTCATATTTTATTTGTGTCACTTTAAAAACGAACATTTTATATCCACTTGTATATTCTATAACCACTATATGAAACAATCACAGTGACACAGGACAAAGGTCACATTTTTGGTTTCAATACACCACTGTCACTGTGGTTTATCTGTTCAAAAATTCATCATCAACACTAAATAACTTACTGCAACCACACTGAAAAGTCAATCCAGCTAGTCAGACATGGAACCACAGAATGGAGTAGTCATGATCCAAACTGCCGAGTTTGCCAAATAAAGCACAATACCATCCAAGTTATTTTCCTGTCAGGCCTTGTTCTGTGAATATTCATCAGGTTGGAAATACATGCACACATACATGTATATACAAATTAAACAGACACATTTCTCGTTATAACTGTTGGCATATGCAAACAGGATCATATGGACAGCCAGGGCTTTTGGGATGGTATAAATTTTGCAAACCAACAAATAGTTAACAGTAATTATTTACCAGCAACACACCACAGTATCCCCACAGACCTGTACCTTTATCAACACTACTGCAAGAACCTCAAACTCTAACACAATATTGTACAACTTACAAAAATCATAAGTACTGTTACAAAAGATGTGACCCCAAAAATATAAGAAGTCATACATCTCTCTATAAAATAAATAGGTAGTGGAAGTACCTTCAAAAAACTAGGAACCACTCAGTGAATAATGCAACATTACATCTCAGAAAACATGAATCTCCACCCAAAATAAGCAAACTCTCTAGATGGTAAAAGTGTTTCATCCAGGTGTTTCACGTCAAAGGTCCAAGTGAACACATGCAGCAGTTGAAAAACTTGGAAACTGTGGTTTTAAAGATTACAAATGCTGAATATAAAAACTTTAAAAGTGTGTTGTAAAATAAATATAGCGAACCTGTTTGAAATTATACTGGGACAATAGCACTCTTGATTGAAGTCTACCTTCTCCTCTGATTCCTGTGTGAACCTCTGTTGCACATTATATGCTCTAATTGTTGGTGCTCCTGCAAAGATAGTTTGGAAAATCTCCAGTAAAAGATGAAGACTGAAAAATTAAAGATGAAAAATGCATTTTTTAAATATAATGTTAAACTATTGTATTCCATATACAGGATGATGTCATGCCACTTACAAGTATTACATGCTTCCTCCAACTGTCTTACTAATAAAGAAGTTACAAAAATAAATAACTCGCTTCACTTTTCACCATACTCTCAAAGATACACAACAAGAACACATACATCAACAGACAGTTTCAGTAACTCGCACATTTACTGCAATGATGCTTCCCACGGCTCTCAATTTATGGTAGCAACAGTATTCTGTCAAGAACTATTATGAATTTCACCCTCCTGTGTTTAATGTATCCTCCAATTTGTAAATACACATTACGGTTACTTGGAATATGGATGTGACAGTTAAAAGCCTGTGTTTAATTACACCTGACCTATCAGTATAAAAGCCCTTCAAGCATCCTAATATCCAACATGACACTGTGTTACTGCCATCCTACCTGTGCTACTGTCACTCCACCTGTCCCACTACCATCCCACTTATACTAGTGACATCTTACCTTGTATGCTTTCTCCAAAGTGCGAGTAGATAGGAGACCTTGAAACTGACTCTAACCTCTTTAGTTGACGTGAAGTTGCCACATAGAATTGCTGCAACAATCATATCTATAAGAATTTCAATAAACTATTCACCGTACACAACTTTAAACTTCCTAATAATGTGGGGAATGTACAGAGATGAGGAATTTGACTTTCCATAATATTTCAGAATACACATGCATGAGTTTCAGGGCGTAAGATCTTCAGCAAAGACACACTGTTACTTTTCCATGATTAGTCATACATTTAAATTGTGAGGAACCTAACAGCCAACACTTTCAATAATTTCTCCTGCTTCTTTCATTGGTGGTATCTCTGCACACACTATACTTCTGAAGCTTATATTCAAGATACGAGAAAAACCCACTGCCATAAAAAAATATATTTACCCCACCAACAAAAAAAAATCCTAAAACTGACAATAGTCAATCCCAAGTGGCACGCAATGTAACAAAGTATTTTTTTTGGAATATCACTAAGAGAAGGGCCACATTTGTACTAATTAAGTGACAACTTGACAATAACAAATTTTAATTTTAGATTTGATTACACAGGGTGAAAAGAAATTCTTGTTCAAGTTCTCCATAGTGCAATCTGTTGCTTCAGAAAGTAAGTTCAAAATGTTTTGTGACCAAGTCTTAAGACATTTAGATTTTGGCTGTGGATGTCGCCATTATCTGGAGTAACACACTTCTCAGCAGTCTTATTTGTCATCACAATAAAGAATGTTTTCACATGTTCTCCAAGACACACAGTCCTCCTCAGCAGGCCTCAGCTGTGATCAAATGATCATGAAATACACACAACAGAATATGTTATCAAGCACAGGTATTCTCACTACATCAGCCTCGTAAACATCCAGATATCAACCAGTTTCAACAACTGAAGCAACATCTCTGTGAGACAAGGATGTACTTGTAAATGGACAGTGCCCAGAGACTGTACAAACACCAGCCAATGAAGATGCCATAACTGGAGCTATGAGACAAGGGGCATGAAGGAGCTCATGTACTATTGCACAAGAACTGGGTGTACATGAAATGTATGAAATACCACTTCCCGCAGTTGTCCATCTGTTTTGACATTGTGCTCCATGCCTACTGTAACGACAAGGCACCCACAGTCTGATCATTTGACACCTTGTACCATCTGACAGTAACATTTGTCTCTTCAATATTTCAGGAGAGGCACTGCAAAACATTTGTGACCCACAATTCAACAACGAATCACATTATGGCAACATTGTGTGTGTACTTCTTTTCATGCTGTATAATGAACTCTATTTCCTAACAAAGAGACTGACACAAAAATTTCTAAAGTATATTTTTACATAATATGGAAAATGTCTGTGACTCCTTTATTTAAACACATAAGCTGGTGAATGAAATGAGACTTTTAGAAATATTCACTGTCACAACTGTAATTATTCTAAAGCTCATACTAATGTCATTTGCATTTTCATGAACTGTAGACATTATACCTGGATGAAATAATATATGATGCCGATAGGAACAATCACAGAAATGAAGATTGGAGTGCTGTAGCTGATAACCACAAGTGTCGCAATCACCTGCAAGTTCACACAACAGTCAGTAACATGCAATAATCCTGATACTTACAACATAAAATGCCAAATGAATGGGCAGAATTAACACAGAAACAGTTAACACCCAACAATACCGATACTTACAAAATAAAGTGCCAAATGAATGGACAGAATTATCACCAGAACACACACCAAACTCCTTCATTGTCATGTGATATATGAGGTTTCCAAACTAATGAAAAGTAAGCCTGAGGTATGAAATTCTCACAGCAGTGATTATGTAGAGTATAATTTTCCAAGATGTGAAATAAACAGTTTAATAAATAAAATATAATTTTACACAAACTCCACTTTCCCTGCCCTCTTCACATAATTGTTCCTCATACCCTGGTGGGTGGGAGGGAACTTGACATTCAAAACTACCAATATTCTACCACAAACTAACTTCCAGCACATAATACATGGCACAGTCCATTCATTGACAAAGAGAACTTCATACCCATTTCTGTTCTGTTGCAAGATTCTGTTCATTCTGACAGAAAACTGAAGATTTAAACTAACAACTCTGAACACGCTTTTAATTGGAAATGAACCTAGTTCAAAAACAAGATGCAGCTGCAAAACTACTCATCTGCTGTTGTGAAATATTTTATTTCCTACTCAGTCACAAATTCTCTCACCTGATCATATGCCTGAACAATGCCAAAGTAACTTACATTTTGTCGCTGCAGGAAAATTTACAATTTGGGATTGCAGGCATTACATAAGAAGTCACAATCTTCTCAAGCATACATACATGATTACATTATTATTATTATTATTTTCAAAAGTGTTCTAATGATATATCAGTAACAATGACTGACAAAAATGCTAACAATGGGGAACTGGTTCAAGTGTGAAAATTATGTTTTAATACACTATATATAATTTATAAATGCAAGCTTGAACACTAAAATGGAAGTTGCAAACCAGAATTTAGCAGCTATGTTAATTTCCTGATACATTAAAATTCATGCTATGTACGTGCACATTCAGACTTCCAGGATGTTACACAGCAACAATGGTAGTCAGTTACTGACATTTTGGGACCTGTCGGTCCCATCTTCAAGGGTCAAGCAGTCCAAGAACTCCTTGACCCTTAGAGAAGGGACTGACAGATTGCCCCAAAACATTGCTAACTACCAATCTATGCTGTGTAACATCCCAGAAGAGTGAAGATATCATTTACACTGTGACAGAAGCCTGAAATCATCCACACATGCACATTTTTAGATTTCACAAGACTGCTTCTTCTTCGTGAGTACTGATATAATGCTTTTGTTTACATAAAATTTAATAGAACAATGCAGCCCCCTTTTATCATGTCCAAGAGCCTGGCAGATTTATCACACAGCACCTGCAACTGCTGGGATATCCTGTTACAGCTGCTATGCTCAGTGACACAATAAAAGGGACACTGGTATCTATTTTATGGATTTCTTTGTGATGTATCAGAATAAAGGTGAGACACCATCCTGAAACACAGATAACTTGTTGAAATGACTCTTGAACATAAATATTATACCACCAACACACAGTGGTAACAGGGATGGAAAGAAAAAAGATATGACAATTATGAAAGGAGTTTAAGTTAAAATTAGGAGCAATGTAAGAAAGTGAAACCTTGACCAAAAGCTCTGCACACTGTTGACAAATGGAGACCAGTTTAGCATCACCATAGCAATAAGGTATAAAATCACACAAAAATGCACCAACTAATAACTTCCTACACTACAGATACACTACAAAATGACTGTAAGAGCAAACACTTATACTACAAATCACAGTACAAAATCACACAAAGACTAGGGCTTGACAGGGATGGTGCAGGAGACACTTGAAAGCAGAGGCTTGAGGACTAACCAATTTAAAAATATGTTGTGTTCCAAAATGTGTTAGAAAATCAGACCAGACAAAGAGGATCACTTGGAGATAAGGAATATTATTTACACAAACTTGCTAAAAATACAGGTCATAAACTGTGTCCATCATTTGTATCACATGATTCTACATAGGTGTAGCTTACTGTACTAGAGAAGTAAAAGAACAAATATCACAAACACATGACATAATATAAAATGGTAACTTTGATGTAAGTGTGACCGTGCATCATATATATAAGCAAGGAGATGTACCAACTTGATGCAAACAATTTTACTATGATTTTA
>Ga0209629_10001661_pt1 | contig 14310 bp, 6 predicted proteins | sample TergutCu122P5_FD_187286 | JGI IMG/M metagenome (GOLD analysis project Ga0209629, IMG submission 187286) | Cubitermes ugandensis P5 segment gut microbial communities from Kakamega Forest, Kenya - Cu122 P5 (SPAdes) (version 2) | ecosystem: Host-associated > Arthropoda: Insects > Digestive system >... | reverse complement strand
CCCAGATAATCTCCCAGCGATCCACTATTATGTGCTGCAGCACTTGACGTACGTTCTGACACGATTACACTAAATATGCATGCTAATAAACTAGTTCCGGTAAAGGCCAGCAGATAGCGACCGAAACAAAGGCAGCCTACACCTCTCTGTCACTCCGGCTCCTATTCTTAACTAAAACCATCAACCCGTATTTCTGTACAGCATAATACATGTACGTAGTCTATCATAAGCCGTGCCCTATTATAAAGCCTGCCGTAACAAATGTGGACATCAACTTTCGAATTAGCAGTACACCTCCACAGGTGCTTGCTTCCATTCATTCATAATGTCAGTCCGACGCTATCGCCTTTATAGCATATGGAGATACACGGAAACAAGCTTCAGGTTCTTTATGGAGTACCAGCCAATTCCCTGAAAACTAGACCCGAGACGCAGGTGTTAACATTTGCACACATCTTCCACTTCAATTCTGTATGTTACCTTTGTATCTGGTAAGTTCAAAGCGACCGTCAATGTATTCTGGTCTAATGCCTTCATGTTACCTGACGCCTGGAATCGTTAATATTCTGGTCTGGATTTGAATACAAACACAAACAGATACGAATGTGGGCTGCAGCCGAGATTGGAAGCAGAGTATATGAATGATATGAAATTCGTCGACGGAAAGAGTATTCTAAAATCAGGCTATGAAGAAGGCTAATACAGGTCACAGGGTATTTCAAAACGAATTTTCGAAATAGAACTAGTAACGTCACTGTAAGTACGCAAACTTGCTAACAGAAAGATACGTCGGTACACCGATTCCCCCCACCACAAGGGGCTGAGTAAAAAAAAAAAGTGCTCAAAATATAATCCAAATATTCGAGATTTACACTACAACGAAGGCTCATACTATGGCCATTTTGCTTACCACACTTTGTCATCTGGCTACAAGGGATTACTCGGCATCCAACTGCTGCTGATAACCCGAAGACTGAGGCACTGCTTTCAGTTACACAGCACCGTAACTCGACAGATAGGATCACTGTGTACACTCTCTTACGAATGTTAGAAAACAGCACTTTTTCCGTTTTCGAAGATATTTTTGCGGTTTGTTCACAAATGACATAATTGTTGCAATTTAATTATGGACATGAAGGATAAGTACATATAACTTACGAAATGTACGCATTGCATAATAATGCTAGACAGCTGGCCCGGTTTCAGTTACCTGGAAAACATCAATAATTCTTCAAATGTTGCATTTTTCATAAAAATGTGTTTCGCACTTTCACCGTTCTTCCTCACAATATTACACTTCAATACATACAGCATGTCCCATAACACGTCTACCGAAATTCAACTGGCCCTTCACTGTCTGACAATGAACAACTGTATATCAATATGGGCTCAAATTTCAGCCGTTGTCAGGGCCTGTTACAGCTGAACGCCCCCACCAGCCCAATTAGCTAAAGAGAACAGTAAAAAGCGGTGTTACAACCACTGGTATATCGGACAAACACTTGCCACTTGTAGATAGTAGCCACCTCGTGACAACAGTGCATTGGTACAAATACTGACCACTGTCCGTTTCCCACTGTCCGTAAATGTGACACAAGTTAAAGAATTCAACCTGTTACGTTCCCACGACTCGTTTACACTCGACAAGCAGATAAGAAACGTGTGTTAGCTATCATTATCAGTACGAAGTCGTGGAAAGGCGATCGCAATGACAAGGCAAACATCTGGCAAATGTGCCCGAGTACAAGTTGTAGTCACACGTCAATCGTACAGCATGACAATTACTCACTTAACTTCCTGTAGAATGCGTAACTATTTGCTCATTGCTCAAATACACTAGTGGTATGAAGCGGCTTTCGAGATAAATCGTTCTGTCGAATTTCCCGCCTCGTTACCAGCAGCCTCGACCGCGAGTTAACTCGCAGAGGGGCCTTTCAAGTTTCTGTGGGTTACCCTGACTCTTCCCGCATGGTCCCGTCCTACCACCGCACCTCACTTTGGCCCCTAACACGATGGCCATGTCGACATGACGATTAGAGTCTCTAGCACTATTCACCTACTCTGAGGTTCAGTTTTAAGGCAAGTGCGTGACTATTAACAAACACGAGGCACTGTCTCCCCCAGACACGGAAGCTTCCAATCAATTCCACCACAGCCTCTCTGGGTTCAAACCCCCAGAATCCAACCAAAGTATTCTTCCTCCAGTATAAACAGTCTATAGTAAGAAGATGTATAGGCCTCCAGACACGACGATAAAACCCGCAAGCGTAAACCCCCTCCGGTCAACATCCCAAGGCACAGCTTTCACATTTCTTCTACGCGATTCGCTCGCAGAAATGGTTTATAATAGCAAGAAATTACGATTTCTTCGTGAAAGTTTCTGAACTGAGTTATTTTGTTGGTTGAATGGGTGGGTTCAGGCAGCTTCTCGTCGAGCCGACGGAAGTGAGGCAGAAGTAAGAGTATAGTGAAACAAAATGGAACCCTAGAAGGGGCCGTTTCTAAGTGAAGAGAAGATAACGGCAGCCAAGGTTAAAAATGATAAGGACAGAAAGCAGGAACAGCAAAAATTGAATATAAAAGTACAAATTCGTACAAATGATATGTGGGGATAAAAATAAACGTACCGATGGGAGACGGTGAGAAGCGAAAACAAGAAGAATGCGTTAAGGGAGACAGACTTTCCACAGATTTCTTACATGCGCCTACGGAAGCACTACTTCCTCATAACATTATTATTGAAGCAGCGTATTTTAAAGGCTACTGCATAATACTACAAAGAACTTAAAATCCAGGGGAAAATAAGAAAACCGCTTGAGAGTAAGTATTGTTAAAATACGATACACGTAGTATATATTGCGAAAAGCGACTATTAGCTTCGTTATGTCTGTCTGTCCGTCAGCTTGCAACAACTCGGCTCCCACTGAACGGATTTTTATGAAATTTGATATTTCAGTAGTGTTCGAAAAACTGTTCAGAAAATTCAGGTTTCATGAAAATCGGACAACAATAACGGGTACATTACATAAAGACTAACATACTTGTTATCATATCTCGTTCAATTCTTCTAAGAATTAAAAATGTTTCAGACAAATTTGTAGAGGAAATCAAAACACACATTTTGTGTTCAATAACTTTTTTCCGAAAATCGTACAGTTTATGAGATAATGTGGAAAAATAATGTAGAGCGGAGCAAGCCACAGAGGACAATAAGGCCCATGCGCATTGCATGCTTGATAACTAAGGCTACACACACACACACACACACACACACACACACACACACACACACACACACACACACAATATGCAATACTCATTGTTTTCCACTGCAACAATGGTTGCAGGAACGCGCCTCAATGTAACGTTTTACGTACACTGTCTGTCTTTTGTTGGAGTAAGGTTAGGTAAGACAGTTTGTGACCAGGTCATAAGCTGGTAACAACGATACCGCTGTTCGATTCCTAACAAGGGCAAGGGATTTTTCTTGTCTCCAAAATGTTCCAACAAGTTCTACAGTCTCCTCCCCCCTCCCCCCCAATTCAATGGGTACCAGGGGCTCCTTCCCAAGAGTAAAGAGAAAGAGGCATGAAGCTGACCATTCACCTCCATCTAGTGTCAAAATTAAAAATACACGGAACTACACCTCCAATGCCAAATACAGGTTCATGCCATGCACTGGAAAATTTTATGTCTCATTACTGAATTAGATTTGAGGTTCACACAGTGGCAGATACGAAGACTTGGTCTTTGGACTCTGACACCATTTAGTCACATAGATCAGTGTCCCTCTAATCAACGGCACAGCACCTATACAAAACACTTTGAAACCCACTAAAATAAAAAAATAAATAAAATAACTTTCAAACTCAGTTCATATGTGGATTATTCCAGCTCCCTGTTTTCTATGCACACATCCAAGGCTCTATCTTTGATACTTATATCCTGGCACCAGTGAGAAAACAAGGGCGACTTTGAAACTGTACCTTGGAAGGTAATACATAACTTGGGCATGAAGTCAACCTGCTCTATACACTTTTGACCTGGACACAATACTTGGGAGAAGGTGAAAGCAACAGGTTAACTGCAATGAATAGCATTCTTCTTGGACTGCTTGATCCTTGAAGATGAGACCAATAGGTTGTCCCGAAACGTCGGTAAGAAACTACCATTCTACTCTGCGTAAAATCCCCAAAGAGTGCAGACCTCATCTACACTGAATAGATTCATCAACCATTTGTTACCTTAGTCATTTGCAATTATAAATTCTGTGGTTAGTGGCTGTTAGGTTTTTTTAACTATAAGCTCAAAAATTTGCATATTTTAATAATAAAAATAGCAGTTGCAAGTACTCGACATAATTTTACATGATCATGTGAATGAGATATTTTTATGTAACTCATAAAATTTTTTTTATGTGGCTTACATAACACAGTTGTCAGTATGCAGACTATTTTGGGTCAACTGCAGATTAAGGAATATGGGTAGGAGGAACTGGTGGAATGATGATGATGAGGGAAACCAAATCATTCACAGAAAACATCCGTTCCTGTGCCACTCTGACCACTACACAGCCCACAAGGACTACCATGATTAAACAAAACAATTCAGACAAACTCTGCAGACTATGTTATAATATCCCATAACATCAGAGCCTGATTCTTATTCTTCACTGCAAGGCAAACACACCAATGCCTGTTCCAGTCTCAAATGTCACTTTCGCCTTTTTCTTGCTCATTCCTACCACAGTTCACAAGATTAAAATGTTACCATCAGCAAACCAAAAATATTTCTCATTAATACAAAACCTGACTCAGCAAATAACTGCCACAGATACCTTCTCATCTCTCATATTGTTTTCCCACCTCCCAAATTTACATACCGCCATGCTGGAAGATTTTAGGATAACTTTCAAGTTGACCTTCATGATAGTCATTTCATCAATACATATTATTAAACATACTTCATTATTCCACCTTATCTTCAAACTGTGATCTTTTGAGACAGCAATGCCACATAGTCCAGTAGATGGCTACTGGCATATTGGTGAGTCATAAGCTACTGCCTTGGAGGTAACAAGGTGCTCCAAAACAATGGCACCCATGTACCAGACTCAGCTGTGGTACATCCCAAATACTGCACCTTAATATTCACTTCTGTGTAAACATCAGATCTGAAACTCAGCGTATATCTATTTTCTTTTTAGAAACAAGCCTAAAACCACCAGACTGATCTGATGAAATAGTGGGACAGTTTCACATCTGGACTGCAGAGATGACCAGATTTCTCCTGCTACACCTTCACACAATTTTTCTCAGTTACTCCCAGACAAATCAAATATTCCCTTAAATAATTTATTACAGAAATTTCCAACTCTCATTATTTTACTGCTCAAGAATTGAGTGCAAGCTTTAATGATTCAATGTAGCAGCTGACACAGAAAGCAATTTTAATTCACATATGGAGCAAATAATTTTGGTTTATATTGACTACTACATGAATTACTCTTTGTGAATAATAACATGTTTTGTTAAGACCAAATCTGTATAAAAATGACATGGCAGACACAAATGTTATCCTGCACAACCGAGAGAATACTCTAGAGCAACAAAAATTAGATGACAGCCTTAGCTGCAATTATGTTAATTATACAAAATGAAGGATGGCTGGCCACTTGGCCTGCAACCATTCACTTAGTAACATGCAGTACAGGTCACAACTCCCTAATAAAACTCCCTCAGGACCTCGCCAGTGTCTCATTTGGGAATTTTCCATATCATGGGTGGTCAACACATGTAGTATAAACATCATACACAGGACTTCATAAAATACAGTAATAAGATGATCCTCACACAAAACGGTGAAATCTACACCAGCTTCACACCAGGACTGCTAATGTAAACAAACTCTTCCACACTGGTGCCAACTCACTCACCCCAGAAGGCACTGTGCATAATGAAAACAAATTCAAATTTATTAAATTTACAACAAACATGCAACTTACATTAAAAAAAATTTTAAAAATTAAAAAAATATAAGGTAAACTATGACAAAAGCATGCAATTTTAACATTTATCATACATTACTTGTGACCACGGGAGGTGCTGGATCATGCAATTCCAGATTAGGGAAGTGTGACCCACACTACTAGAGACACAGAGTCAATCAATGGAAAGTCACAACAACCTCATAAAAATTCAGAATGCTGTGAACAGAAATGTGCCTTGAACACATTGTTTAATTCAGCATTGAGCTACAAACCCATCTAGACATGCCATCCTATTATTCTTGTCCCTCCCACACCTCATCCTTCTTCCAGCTTATGTTTTGCTACAACCAACCCCAAATTTGGTTTCAATTCAGATTGTGGTCTTCTGAGTTGTGAAAGGGGGCAGAGAATGACCCTCCCTGTGCTGCCCTGAAGACAGCATGTTGGTACTCACTGGATACCAACTGGCCACACAATGTCACAACCAAGAAGCCCACAATCTCAGTATTCACTGCTGCAGAAACATAAAATCTTGCACGACCCTTCTTCCTTGTCACCTGAGAAGTAATGACACTGTTTCTGGTAGACACTGCTCCCACCAATATGTGTACTCTTACCATCATAGGTTTCTTTCATTCTTCAATACCAAAATTTGGCTGAAACTAATTCATGCATGAGCACCTTACACAGGGGGACCTACATGCTCTATGGCAGATACTAAGGTAGCACTTCTTTCTCCTACTATAGCAAAAAATTACCATGATATTCCACATCAACTGACCATGCACATAATTAACTAACAGTAGGTTACAAAGTCCTTTTTCAGAAGATAACTGTTGCTCAGCTTCTCAAGATATTCCTTACCTCTATACTTCAAGCCAAAGATTCCTAATTATTTCACAAAAAACGCCACTGCCAAGCATTCTTAACTTACAACCTGCCAGGAGTAACAACCAATAACAGTAACTGCATCAATGAATAACAACCTGCCAGGAGTAACAACTAATAACAGTAAGTGCATCAATGAATAAAAGTCATCACCTCACTGGTAAAAATTAAGGAGACAATACAGTTCAGGCATAACATGTGAGTGCACTTCGGTACCACACTTTTGACATTTTAAAAACACTCCAACATCTAAGACATCAGTGAGTTTGTTAATAAAATATCATCTTCTGTTGGGATTACAAAGGCTGTGGATTTTTGTTACAAAAGTACTGTAAGTACATATGGATGGTGGATATCAAATTCACATCAAAGATAAAAACTATATGGTTTAGATGTCAAGTCTGTTGCATTTCAGAATACACTCTCATGTTAACAGTCTGCTAAAGTAATAAAAATAAATGTCACATCCAAAAACTAAGCTACATACAGCAGATTTATAATGACAACTAAAAACTGAAACAATTGTAAAAATGTTAGTGTAGTGATTAAATTATAACAGCTTTGTTTATTGTGTAACGGAATTTAAATATATTGCATTTCGTACAATTTTGTGCTACGTTTGGTACAAAATGCGGATCACGTGTTATCTCAGCCTACTATGAATGTCAAGATTAACGGTTTGTAATAAAAATGCACTTCAAATAAGTCATTTCTACAAAGAAAAATTATGAAAATTTCCATTACCAAAGCAGAATGGCGAAACAAAGGACCTGTATCATTTGTTCATCAAGTGAATTCTTGAAATTCTGAATACTGGTTCAAAGTGTGAACATAACCTTACCACAATCAAAATTCTTTCTTAGAACAATACTGTGTCTCAAGTGTTGAGATTTTAAGTTTTCAGTGACTGTTGTCATTAATTCGGAGCAACATTCACGCCTGCGTTTTTCGGATGTTTATAATTTTGAACGGCAAATGCAGTATGTGAAACATCTAACAACACAGAGCACACACTACAAGCAGAAATACTACAGCTGTAGTTTACCTGATTTTTCACATTAATAAGAAGCTGTGTGTTTCCAATATTGATGAAGTACAAACAATAGAACACGCCCACATAGCAGGCACAACTAGCACCACGTCTAACACTCATTTTGCGACGCACCTTCACTGTATTCTCGCAACGTCACTACCATCAACTCGCCATAACATGCACTGTAACGCGACTAAATACCGGAATATACTTCGCACAGTTACCAACAGAGCGCACCACTATACAGTCGACTACGACGCTACTCGCGGTGAAACACACGATGCAAATAGTAGTACGTCAGATATGTATTGCGATAAATGCACTCGGGGTTAAGAATAAAATTGATATTCATGTGCATACGGTATTTTGCTATCAGGCACATATTGTCCTGACAGTTTGATATTCCTAACCTGTCCAAGCAAATGCCAAGATAGTAGGCTATCACGGTTCGAACCCCGGTGAGGACGAAATTTTCCGGCCCCATCCAGTCTTGCACCAAGACCTGTCCTGTGCAATGGGTACCTGTCACTTTCCTGGGGTAATGGGGCCGGGGCAGGGGCCTGGCGTTGACCACCCACCACCTTCTAGCGCAGATCTATACCTCTACCTCCCCTCCATGCCTGCTTGGCATATTACAGGATAACTTGGGCCTGTACCTTAAAGGATGCAAAATAAAGCAAAATTGGAATTGTAGATGAATTAGTAAAAACAAATATACAATATAATAATGGATGTTATGATAATTTTTTAAACATTTTTTTTAAAGTATCTTGTAATGAAATAAATAAACACACTGAGGTGGCCAGGTGGTGGAGTTACAGGCAGGCTGTAATTGTCAATCTTACTTGTGTTGCCCCCACCAGCAGGGGTGTCAGCAGCAGAGTACAACGTGGTGGATGCACTTGCGCAATATGGGGATTTTGACACAATTTATTTTTCATTTTTAATATTTTATTAAATCAAACAAATATTCTATGAAGACAAAACTGAAACCTCATAGAGTTCCTACAGTATTAGTCAAAGCATATTTAAAGATTTTAATGAAACAAAAGCTGTGTCACTGTGTTTACCAGCATTATTCGTCAATAAATCTGGTCACTTTACATACAGGTAATGTGCACCACCCTGTAAAAGGTCCTCCCAGCACTGATGCCTAGCAGAATCATATTTTCAAACTTTAGTAGCTGTATGTCCAAGCATTATTTGCGGTCAATGGAACTGAATGTGTGACTGAAACTATGCTTCCAAAAGAAGCAAAATTCTTCAAGATTAATCAACTTGTAAATGCTTTCTGCATTCATTGCTTTCAAGATTATAGTCAATTCTTTTAGGAGTAATATAATCTGTAGCTGCAGTCTCTACAGTGATTGTGATACACTGGAATGTTATCCAACACTGAAAGTGGTTGAACCACCTCCAACTTTTAGAAAAAGGTGTATATTCTTTTGTGTTTTTCTCTGATCTTCAAATTAACTCCTCACATTTTCTTCAGTGACCACCCCAGAAATGGTAGATTGTGTTGCTTCTGATTCTAGATCTGTGTCTATGTTACCAACAGTATCAGTCCCAGATTTTGTAACTATAGTAACACCAAGATTTGATACTAACTGAGCACTCTTATGAATTGTAAGGGCACTGTCAGAAATGGTTCTCAGAGCACAAAAACTCAGTCCCATAGCCCTTCAGATATTGTAGCATAGTAGACACACAGGGAAAATGAAAATGCCAAAAACAGGGGGGGGGAGATATAATGATGAACCATGAGGAGAGGTGGCAGCATCAGCAGTTTTAAGTTGTGGTGGTGGTGGTGGTGGTAGTAGTAGCAGTAGCAGCAGCAGCAGCAGCAGCAGTAGTTACTCGCGACTTGCACCAGGATAATTACCAAAATTTCCAGTTGTAAGCTTGCTCTTGAGGAAACTTCTTTGTGTTTCCAAGAATAAAAATACTTTTTCACTCCTTTCCTAGATGGCCTTTCTCCTCTACAAAACTGGAAGTCTGGTCTACACTGCAGTTCAGACACTGAAGTGAGTTGGGACATACTGTCTTGCTATGGCCACTCCTGTAGCAGAAGTTAAAAGGCTTCATGTACATCACTGGATGTGTCCAAATCACTGACAGTAGAAGCACCAAGTAGGAATTTGAACAGACAAGTGTGCAGGAACTTTCTAATATCCAACAGTGATGATGCCACAAAAAGCACGTACTCATAATGTTAAGATCAGAATTCTGAGAATAATTTCCTGGCTAACCCACATATTATTCCTCATAACATCCTACTTAGCAAGGGCAGAGAGGATGTCCATGTTGCTCATCCCATCCAGGGGCTCACTGCTAATAACTCTGCAACACAAGATGCTGCTCAACCTGAATAAAATACGAGCAAAATAGCTGTTCTTTAAAAAACATCAACCTCCCCTCTTGATACTGATTGTCAGCTTCGTTGAACAGTGTGCCATTCTTCAATTCAGATACACCCAGTCATCTTTCAGTATGTCAAACAGGATTATACCGTATTTTAAATGATTCACAATCATGCACTGATGATCCATTACAAGATATATGACTAGCAAGGGCATATGAAGATACAAATGTAATTTTATTGTACTGTATGTAATTTTATTGTATTGTACACAGCATAGCCTCCTACACGTTTCAGACACCTATTGTGGCCCATCTTCAGGGAGGCATTCTTTGAAGGACATATTGCATAGAATGTCCAAACAATTTAATTCACACATATAATTTTAAAATAATTTTAAAAATATAAAATGTTGTGTTTTCAATAGAAGTTTATAATTATGTTAAGGTATATAATATTGATAAAATTGTTTGTGCTGAGTAGCATGTTGATATGCTTGGTATATGGTGATACCATCGAAGTGGAGGTGGTGGTGGTGTGTCTGGTGGTTATGCTGTACAGAGTAACCAACAGAAAACACCTTGAAGATGGCCACAATAGGTGGCCAAAACATGTGGGAGGCTATGTTGTTTGTAATACAATAAATTTACTTATCTCTACATGCACATGTTGGTCTCATATCACATAACATACTTTAACTAGTCTTCTTTATTTTTAAGTCTGAAAATCATGGAACAAGGTGCCAGCATTTCCACACTGACAGTCATAGTAGACAATGCGGTGTTCTTCTCTAAATCATATTACAGGCACACAGATATTATGGTGTAAGTGTTCCCCATTTGAAACCAGTGGCATCAGACTACCATTGGGAGATGGAGAGAAGACACCATATTTGTTTTCAGAATTATGCTGTTGTGGGGACCCTAACAATAACTTCACCGCACAAGAGGTAACATAGGAGTATCTCTCTGGAAAATCACTGATATTAAAAAAAAACAACAGCAAGTCCTACACCAAGATCAAGCTGAAAATTTATGCCCATACACTATGGATAACTGCCTAGGCCCCCACGCTACACTCTGAAAATATACATGGGTAATGTCATAAGACAACTATCTCTTTTGACCAACACTGTGGCACTATGGTTAACAGAGTACTTGAGTTTTAAAGAAACCAGCATGTACATGTAAATATTACCATCAGATTGGGATACAGGAATGCAAAGAAATTTCATGATCAAACACAATTTTGTAGGTGACCTCATTCAGGAAATGAAGTCCATTGAGTGCAAGAGTGTTCATAAATGAAGAGGGCAGCTCTCCATAGCAGAAAATCATGGGAGTGCCAGTGAACGCCATATTACGCATAGGGTAAGCATGCACTCCTGTATTTAACAGATGCAAGGTGGGTAAAACATTTTAAATTTTAGAGTGTCTACCACCAACATGCATGACAGTGAACATTCCATGTTTGTTCACCAACACATTAGTGGCCATAGTTAAACACTGTATGGATGACATGAGCTGGACTGTGATGGAATTATCCTCACATACAGGAATTCCTGGATCTACAGTGCTCTGAATTTTATAGCACGTGATTGCTACCAGGTGGTTGTCACACAATTTAAATGGCGTATAAAAATGAATATGCTGTAACACATGAAATTATCAATCTGGAACAGTTTTGTTGCACATGAAACAAAATCAAATCAGACAACTGCAGTCAATGAAACGTGGGCAAGAACAAAAAAACCGGGACACAACAACACTCCTCTAAAAGGTATCTTCCACAGTCACGATGAAAATGTAAGTTTCAGCAGGGTCATTATGAATACGCAATATTACCAGTCATTCTGCAATATTTCCTATGCCTGCAGTTAGGAGAAAGTGTCCCAGACCAGTTGAAAATGCCATTATACACAATAATGCTACAACAAACTCAGGGGGTGCTATTACAAAAATTCTCCACTACTGGAGTGGGGATTGTCAGTGCACTCTCCCTGTTCTCTAAACCTCAGTCCATGTGACTAGGTTCTGATTGCCTTACAAAAGCAGCCACTGCATAAGAAAAAAATTTATAAAAAGAAAAGGGATCTGAACAGCAGCGTGGTGCTAAGCAGCACAGATTAGCACATCAGGTGATCCCAGCAGTATTTGCCAACTTTCCTCTCACTGGCAACAAACTGTAAATAAAATCAGGAACTAATATACTCATAAGCCTGTACAGGGCAGTCAGTACAGTAAGTATGCTATGTTCTGACAATCCAAAGTTCAAATCCTGGCAGGGGCAAGAGATTTTTCTTCCCCAAAACATTCACACCAAATCTTAATGGGTACCGGGAGTTTTCCCCTGAGATAGAGCAGCCAGAGCATGAGGTTGACAATTCACCACCATCTAGTGTTGAGGTTAAGAATGACAGAAACTATACTTTTACTCATATGTATGCCTTCACAGAGTCAACAGGGGTAGCTTTACCTTTCATCTTTTGCTAATATGTAAGTTGCTAACAGTTGACTGAGTAGTTTGTGTTGTATTTTTTTGTACCACATACATTCCATATGACACAATAAAAGAAAACTATGATTCAAAACATGTGTGTTTCCTTTGCTACCTGCCACTGGCTCCTGAACAGATATCCACATCTGATGGTAACATTTATAAGTACATGGCATGTGCTTTCAAACATTTCCTGCATTGCAAAATTTTTTACCCCAAAAAATTGTTCCCATGACATGTGGAGTGACTCTCATACACACACACACACACACACACACACACACACACACACACACACACACATACATATACAGGGTGATTCAGGAGGAATCTGCAATACTTTGGGAAATGATAGTATGCGTCATTCTAAGCAAAAAAGTTCATATGAACATAGGTCCGAATTTGAACGGTTACCGAGATATGGTAAAAAGAAGATACGGATCATCCTGCGAGCATGAACAGCAATTACGTAATAAATAACATCACAACCAACATCACATGCATGCAGGTACTCACCATTGTGTTACTGATGATCTGCAATGGACAAAGCCCTGGCTTGTCGATGTCTGGCACATCTCATAACAAATTTTCAAAGATGCCGCCACCAACCTCAATGCACTTGTGAACGCGTTGCAGGGTACTGCGTGTTGCATGCCGTAGCACAGTTGTGAACTATGTACATTCTAAAATCTTTCTGACACAGTTTTTCACGTTAGCAACACATGGTGATTCACCCTTCGTATTACGATGCTTGTGATGTTAGTTGTGATGTTATTTATTACGTAATTGCTGTTTGTGATCGCAGGATGTTCCTATCTTCTTTTTACCATATTTCGGTAAACGTTCAAAATCGGACCCATGTCCATATGAACTCTTTTGCTTAGAATCACACATACTATCATTTCCCAAAGTATTGCAGATTCCTCCTGAATCACCCTGTATATGTATGGGTCCACACAGCAGAATGGACTTGTACTTGATTACATCATAGCTCCCTGCCGCAAGGAACATATAAAAACAGTGTAACCATTCAAACAGAGAAATGTCTGTCAGGAAAACATCTGGCCTACGTGTACATATAAGACCTATCAACTATCAATACAACACTTTTTATTGCCATATACATCAGAGTTACAGACATGTTTTGGCTGAGCTACTCAGCCATCTTCAAAATCTGAAAAATTTTCGGATATATACACAGGAAATCAATGTTTATATTTCAAGTAAGTGAATTAAAAATACAAGGCATAAAATTTAGGTATACAGATAATGTTCTTACACAGGGATGAGATCTTAATTCTTTTACAGAAAATGTTTTATGTGTTTTCTCTCTCTTTCTTTTGCTGGTTGTGTATTAGTCCCTTACTTTATGTTTACTCTTAACACTTTCATCTCCTTAGCCAAAATCAGTTGTATTCTTTTACTTACAATCAATTATTGTGATCATGTCCATGTTGGGTTATTCTATTGGCAGAGAACATGCTGTCATTTTCATCTTGCCTGAAACTTGAAATATCTTGTTTGTTGCCTGCATGAATTAGGTTC
>Ga0209629_10001659_pt1 | contig 14316 bp, 12 predicted proteins | sample TergutCu122P5_FD_187286 | JGI IMG/M metagenome (GOLD analysis project Ga0209629, IMG submission 187286) | Cubitermes ugandensis P5 segment gut microbial communities from Kakamega Forest, Kenya - Cu122 P5 (SPAdes) (version 2) | ecosystem: Host-associated > Arthropoda: Insects > Digestive system... | reverse complement strand
GTCGGCCCGGCCCCACCAGATCCCGGATATTTTTGCGCACAAAAAAGTGCCGCAAAAATTCCGGGATGACACCCTTAAAATCTTTATCATCGCGGGCGAGGTTTCCGGCGATATCCTGGGCGCAAAGATTATGCAGGCTTTGAACCCCACCCCCCGCCCTTGCGGCGGGGGCGGCTCGCGATTTTGCGGGCCGGGGGGTGGGTTAAATAAATCAAAAATTCAATTTATGGGTGTCGGCGGTTCGGAAATGCGCCGTGCAGGATTGAAATCGTTATTCCCTATTTCAGACTTGGCGGTGATGGGATTGGCCGAGGTTATCGCGCGCGCGTCTACCCTGACCCGCCGCATAAATGAAACCGCCGCCGCGATAATAAAGTTCCATCCCGACATCGTCCTGACCATTGACGCCCCCAGCTTTGCAACGCGGGTGATAAAAAAAGTTAAATCTCAATCACCAGCCACCATCACTAACCACCAGCCACTATTTTACCATGTCGTCGCGCCCCAGGTTTGGGCGTGGGGTCCGTGGCGCGCGAAAAAATACGCGGCGACTTTTGACCGCCTGTATGCCTTTTTTGATTTTGAGGTGCCATATTTCACCAAATACGGCCTGAATACCATCGCCGTCGGCCACCCGATCGCGGACGGTTTAATTGCGGGCTCCGTCGCGCCCTCTTGGGGGGGGCTGTCACGCCGTAGCGATAGCGAAGGCGGACTGGGGGGGGCTACTTCCGAAAAAAATAGTAATAATAAATCCTCAAATAAAGTAGCCCCCCCTCGGCTGACTTCGTCAGCCACTCCCCTCCACCGGGGCCCCCGCGCGACTGGTTGTGTCGCGTGGGGTGGGCATGAGGGGGGAGACGCGACGGAGCAAACCAACATCGCCCTGATTCCCGGGTCCCGAATGTCGGAAGTAAAAAGATTGTTGCCCCTGCTGCGCGCCGCCGCGGAATTAATTGCCCCCCCTCTTGGGGGGGGCTCCGCGCGCAGCGCGGTGGGGGGGGCTGCGCTCAATAAAAGCTATAACTTTTACATTCCGGTTGTAGAAACCACAAAAAAATATATTGAACAAGAAACTAAAAACTGGCCGGTGCGCCCTGTCCTGATTCCAGCCGCCGGGCGTTATGAATTATTCGCGCGGACAGGCATTGCTATCGCGGCCAGCGGCACAGTGACGGCGGAACTGGCCATCATGCACATTCCGACGATTGTCATCTATAAAATGAATCCGCTGACGATGTTCCTCGCGCGGATTATGGTGAAAACCAAGTGGGTTTCGCTGGTCAATATCCTGTTAAAGAAAACTGTTTTTCCGGAATTGCTGGGCGGCGCGGCGAACGCCGATGACATTGTCCGCAATGTCCGCCGTCTTGAAAATCCGGATGCACGCGAAAAAATGATTGCGAAACTGTCGCGCGCGGACAACATGTGGCAGCGCGACAACCAATCTGCCGCAGAACTAATCGCAAAAGATATTGTTGGAAAATAAATAATGGGCGCGATGCGCCCATTATTAATAACTGGCCGATGCCGCCGCCGACGCGGCGCTGTTGCCATCTTGCGCGCCCTCTTCCGAATTGTAATATTCTTCCGAAACATAGGTGTCTTCGTTATACGTATCCGGCTCGTAATACTGGCCCTGGTAATACAGGCGGTTGTCGGCCTGGGTCGGCGCGGCCTGCTGTGGTGCGGCGGCCGCCGGTTGTCCGGCCGTCAGCGGCGGAAAGCAATTGTCGCCGATGCAGCAGTTAAAGTCCCCGCCGCCTATATCCGTATAAACCTCGCCCGGACAGCATCCGTCAGCATCCGGCGGCACATTTCCGTCGCACATGGCCGCGGGGGCCGCGGGCGCGTATACGCCCATCGCAATTTGTGATTGCGACGGGGCCTGGGGGGCCGGCGGCGGCGCGACCTCTGCCGTTGGCGCGGCCGCCGTGTTATCGGGGAAGTTATACGTATCGTTTTGTGGCTGGCCGGCGGCCGGGCCGGACACGTTATACGACGGCTTTGCCGCCATGATTTGCGCTTCGGTCAGCTGGTTGGTCGTCGGTTCCTGGACGGTTTGGTTATACGGTGGCTGATAGAGGTATTCGTCGCTGGCCGGCTGTTCAGGCGCCGGTTGCGCCCCGCCCCCCACGGCATTGGTCAGGTTGTTCAGCAAAGACGGCTGCGTCTCCGGCGGGGTCGGTTCCGCCGCGATAAACGGATTTTCCGCGGGCGGCGCGGCCGCCGGTTGTTCGGCCGGTTGCGCGGCGCTGGTGGTTATGTTCGGCGTGGTTGTCGTCGTCTTTCTCTGATACAGCCAAAGCGTAAATATTGATAACAGTATCAGCAGTATCAGCAGCAGATAATACACGGCGGACGGTCCGCGTCTTTCCGGTTTCGGCGCGGAGCCGACGGTTCCCGCCCCGCCGCCGCTGGGCGGCAATGGCCGCGATGGCGCGGTCGGGTATATCGGCTGGGGCGCGGGGGCCTGCGCGGGGGTGACAATCGGCGGCACCGGCGCGGCCAGCGGCTGGTCATACGCGGGGGTCGCGGGCTGCTGGACATAGTCCGGCGCTGGGCGCGTTACCGGCGGAACATTGTTTGGAATGTATTCGCCGCCCGATACGCTTTCCGGCGTTCGCGCCGGTTCCGGCGGGGCAAAGGCCGGCTGCGGCTGGGGCGGCGGGGTCTGCGCGGACGGCATGTCAAATGAAATCGGCCGGAACGCGAAATCGTCGTTCATTATATCCGGATCCTTGTCAAACAGCGGTTTTACATTCTCGTCTGCCATGGTTTCAACCTTTGGTTCTTCTGTTTTCTTTTGCGTCGCGCCCGCCGCGGTTTTTGCGACGGGGGGCTCTATTTTTATTTCCGCAACGGGGGCGGCGGGCTGGCGTAATTTTGCCGAATCGCCGGCGGCGCGCCGCAACGGAACAGAGGCGGCCGTCGCGGGCGGCACGGCTTTGGATTCCAATTCGCCCAGTTTCAGCCTTTCGCGCGCGGCGTCGGCGTCGGCGTTCGCGATCAGCATTCGCGCCTCGGCCCGTTTTTCGCGCCGTTCCGCCCGTTTTAGTTTTTCCGCATTCGCGTCCAGCTGCGATTCCAGCCTTAATATCCTGGCCGCGGATTCTTTGGTCGGCCCTTTCCCCACGGACTTCTTCGCCTGGGCCAGTTTATCGCGCAAAGTCCGCTCGTCCGATTTTATTTTTGCCATCGCGGCGCGCGCGCGGGCGACCGAGCGGCTGGCGGCGGCGATTTTTTTCTCGGCCGCGTTCAGGCGTTCTTCGGCGTTGCGCTTTGCCACCGAATCGCGGAACACGGACAAAGCGGCCAGCGGTCCCGCTATATCCGCGCAATGCGAATGCGCGTTTATTACGTCATTATACACCGAAAGGCCGTCGTATTCTATGTCTAATTTTTTATATTTGTTGTCTTCCTTTGGGCGGATGGATTCTATGTCCGCGCCATAGTCGCGCGTCAGAATATCGTTCCATTTCCGGCCGGGATTCTGCGCGTCCGGATTGATGACCAAGAGGGCGTTCGGCGTTCGTTCGTCCAAAGTATTGTCCAGAACGAATATCAGCCGGTGCGCAGGATCGTAATACGCGGCGAACTCTAATTGGTGCTGGTGGCTGGTGCTGGTGGCTGGGATAACAAAATCCTCGCGCGATAATTGCGCGGGCGCGTCCGACGGCGACGCAAAAGAAAGCACGGGCACGCCGTCCTTGATTTTAAGTTCGGAAAAATTATTTTTATCTTTCGCCATACTTTGTCTTGTATTTTATTAGAGCGCCTTTCCGTGATTCTTCACGATATAGTCGGCGGTTTTAGAAACTTTATCATTACAGTATGAATCATAAAGTTTTTTCGCTTTATGGATGTCAAACCAAATTTTTCCCGCCAGTATAATCGGTGAGGCAATTAAAACTATAGCCATTTGGGTATAATTAATATCAATATTGGCATAATCCATTTAGCGCCCCGTTTGATAAACTCTCAATCCTTAATTTTTCTTTTTCGGCTGGGTGAATTGATACGCTTGCAGGCAGTGATCATAGCAATACGGCTTGTTCACAAACACCTGCTTTCCGCAGAAATGAAAGCGTTCGGAATCCGGATCGCCGATCGGCCATCTGCATTGGTCCGCGCGCAGGTTCGCCAGGTCCAGCGAATGCTGGATTATCCGCTGATGCGCGGCCAGCGATTTTTTAGATGTCAGCCTGTCTTTCTTGTCATGGCCCGGCGCGATTGGCGCGGTCCCCGCGCGCGATCGCGGATCGCGCGCCGCGGGCGTCGGCGCGAATTTCCGAACGGGCGGTTTTTTCAGGGTTTTCTTTGGCTCCTCCTGTTTCGCGCCCTGCTTTTTTGCCGCGGATGCGGCCGGCCTCTTTTCCGCGCGCGCGGCGGGTTTCGGCTGCTTTGGCGCGGGCGCGCTTTTTTTTACGTCCGCGGATTTTGACTTTGCGTTCCAGCCCATTCGGTTCAGCTTTCCGACAATGGCGTTCTTGGTCATACCCAGGCGCTTTCCGATTTCCGCCGTTGACATTCCGCGATCCGCCATGCTTTTCAGCTTTTTTAACGTCGCCTGCGTCCAGTTGTTTTCAGACATTTTTATAAATTCCTTGGTTTTCTATACTAGAAATTGTATCATAGTTCCGAATCGGAAGTAAAGGGGAAAAAGGTAATTGGTAACTGGTGGCTGGTGGCTGGTGCTGGTGGCTGGTAAAAATCTCCGGTCACAAGCCCCAACCACCAACACCAGCCACCAGCACGAGCCACCAGCCACCATGATAATCATCAATATATTGCTGATTTTGATCGCTGTTTATTGCGCGGCCATGATGGCGGTCTGGGACGTTCGCGCGCGGATTATTCCGGATGTCTTTTTGTTTCCGTTTTTGCTGGCCGGCTTGTTGCTGTGCGACCAATTGCCGTGGATGCCCGGCGGATTTGCCGAGTCCGCCTTGGCCGGCGCAATCGGATACGGCGTGGGATTCGCACTGAATATTATTTTCAAATGGATAGGCAGCAAGAAAGAAAAAAAGAACAATCGCATTTCACGACCAACGACCAACGACCAACGACCAGCGACCAGCGACCAACGACCAACGACCAGCGACCAGCGACCAACGACCAGCGACCCCATCGGCATGGGCGATATAAAGCTGCTGGCGGCGGGGGGAATATGGATGGGAATAACGGGCCTGTCAATCGCGCTGATCGCGGCGTGCGTTTTCGGCGGAATATGGGGGATGCTGCGCCGCCAGCGTTATGTTCCGCTGGCCCCGTTCTTTTTCGCGGGAATGGGGGTTGCAATAGCAGTATTAATAGTGACAGAGTGACAAAGTGACAGAGTTAATGTGTCGGCCTACGCCGACAAGCTGATTAATTTATAGTATCCGCGCAAAGCGCGGCTGCCGCAACTCTGTCATTTTGTCATTCTGTCACTTTGTCACTATAAGAATTGCCGCGAACGCGGCAATTCTTATCTCAGTCCCTTGGACCTGCAACAGGCCAGCGCCCCGTCCCGCCAATCGGCATATCCCACGTCGGGATTGCGCAGTTCATACCATGGCTGCCATCCGCTGCAAATCCTGGTGCCCTGGTCGTTCACGCTGCATCTTGCATAACGGCGCAGGCTGCATGTCTGGTTAGAAACCTTGCCGGTGTCGGTCGTGCATCTGACGACGACATTCTGGTTTCTGGCGTCGTCGCGCCCCAGGTCGTTGCTGGACTGCAACTGAAACGCATTCGCCGCGCCCGCGGCAAAAACAGCGAAAAACAATCCGCAAATAGTAAATTTTTTCATAACGCCACCTCTCTTTTTATTCTATCATAATATCATTTGTAAATTTAACAAGAAAAAAATCATATGTTATGTGTGCTGGCCACTGTTAAGTATTTTGACTACCCCGGAATGCTAAGGTCGCATGATACCAGTGCTCCCAGCATTCCGGCCCTTCTGAGAAGGGCATTTAGCACTCATAATTTTAAGCAAATGAGTGCGAATTCCCCTTCTCAGAAGGGGTGGAAACCTGGGAGTGCGCGAGGTTGCGCACGACCAAAGGTTTCCGGGGTAGTCAAATCTTATAGGACATCATTATTTTCCGTTCGGTGCGGCGGGCGCGGTCCCTTTCGGTTCCGGGGCGAAATCCATAATGCGTATGCGCCAGGGCTCGTCATTCATAATCAGATAATAAATCTCGTCGTCGCTGCCGGGATTACGAATAATCGGGCGCACGACGAAAATATCCACGTCGCACAATTGCCCGGCAAAACGCGACGGCGACAATTCGTCCTGGGTGTCGCGCATTTCCTCGTAAAACTTTTGCGCGAAATCCATCGCTTGCAAATACGCGGCGTCATCGTCTTCGGGCGATACGGAATCCCCCGCCCACATCAGCCACATTCCGCGGTTGACCACGTTTTCCTGTCCTTCTAAATCATCCGCGGACAACAATCCGAATGGAATGAATTTTATATTGCTGGTGTAATCGCCGACCGATGTGTCCGTCCAGTCATACATTTCGCCGACAAAGTGCAGAATGCCGTATCCGATGCCGCCCGCCGCCTCTGCCCGGCCGATAAAGCTCGCGAATTTCAGCGAGTTTTTGAACAGACCGTCTTTCAACTTTCCGGCCAGCGTTCCCGCCTTGCCCGTGCTGCGCCCGGCGGTCTTCAAGACTTTCGCGGCGCGGATTTCGCCGCGCGCGGTTTTGAACAGGCGCGCGATGATGTTGCCCCGCTGCGGGATTTTCCAAGCCTTCAGGTCGCCCCGCAATTTTTTGACGGCGTTCAAATCTTCCATCGCGGTTTTGTATTTTTGAACGTCCCCGCCTTTTTCCAGTTCTTTGGCATTTTCGCCCATTTTGACGATTTCGCCTTCATTTTTCGCCACGTTCTTTTCCAAATCCGCAATCCGTTTTTCCCTATCCGCAAGATTCGCGCGTTTCAGCTCATTTATTTCCTGGGTTGTTTTGCCGTATTTTTCCGCCAGTTTCGCGGTATTCGCCGCCTCGCCCGTCAGCGGCCGGATTTCTTTCGCGATGCGCAATGCCTCTTGCTCGGCCTTTATTGTTTCGCGCGTGGTTTTCAATGCGTCCTGAATCCGGCGGGCCTCTTGCAAGATCTTGTTATAGTCCCTGACCTTTTCCAGTTTTTGCAGGATGCGCAATTCTCCGACGATATTCTTGGCCGTTCGCGTCGCGCGCGCGCCCTTGGCCGCGACGGAGACCGCCGTTCCCGCGCCGATGGTCGCAACGGTCAGGGCGACGTCGCCCGCAACCTCTGCCCATGTCACCCATTGCAGATTGACGTCGCCGGCGACATAGTAATCGTTGCCCGTGAACCAATTCGGCTTTTCGCCGGTCGCCTTGTGCCCGGCGACATTCACTATATCGCCGTCATTGGCGAATGCGGATCCGCTGACGCACATAGGCGCTGACGCCGCGTTATGCCCCAGCCAGCCGTTCTTTGGAAAAAATTCCATGCGGCGGTCGGCCATGTATTTGACGGAAATGGTATTGTTTTTATTTTCGCCGATGTAGTTGTCCAAACTGCCGGCCTGGACGATCAAAATGCCATACCACGCGGGTTCGGTATTGACCCAGATCACATCGCCGCCAAAATCCACTTTCTCGGACGGGCCGCCGGGATTCTTGCGCTTTTCCGCCAGCATCAAACGCTGGTTCAGGATTTTTTTATTTCCGGAATACCGGATGGCGATGGTGCGCGCATCGATGTCATCCCGCAGAGCCGACGAAGTCGGCGAGTGCGGGATCTCGTCGTTTGAATTGGTACTAATTTTATTATTAAATGCAAACGTGACCGGCGCGACGGTAAAGGTATCCTTGTCGCCCAGCTTTGCGATATCCGGACAGCTCAGAATCTTTTTAATAGTATCCGCCGTCAAAAGGGTTTTGTAAATCCATGCCTCCATATCGTATCCGGCGGTGTCCGCGGAAACCTCGCCCGCATGCGCGGCCAGGGCGGACGCGAATATTTTCTGGGCGCATTTATCGCCGGTCTCTGGCAAATCGGACGAATCGGTCCCAATGTTTATCGCGGGATTATTCGGGCCGTCGGCGTCCGATGTCCATCCGCCGCCGCCCGCCAAATCCGCCGCCCGCGCGTGCCCGGACGGCATGAAACAGACGCACGCGGCGATAATTGCGCACAGAAATAAACGGGAACTTTTCGGCATGGGGAAAAGGCATCCCTCCTACGATTCAAATCATAGCAACAAAATCAGATGTCAATCAAGGGGAATTTATGGATTTATGATTTAAGATTTACGGATTTAAGATTTGCGATTTGCTTACCCCGGAAACCTTTGGTCGCACGCAACCTCGCGCGCTCCCAGGTTTTCTCCCCTTCTGAGAAGGGGAATTGCGCGCTCATTTGATTAAAGATATGAGCGCTAAATTGCCCTTCTCAGAAGGGCCGGATTTCCCGGCAGCTTTGCTGCCGATGGAAATCCGGGGTAGTCAAATCTTAAATCCGTAAATCTTAGATTATTTTCAGCATATATTCATACAGCTTTTGCGCGAAAATATCCGCGGCGCCCAGCGCCATCTCGCGCCATTTCGGATCGGACGGATACCAGCTTTCGGTCAGATGGTTCCAAGTGGTTTTCGTTATTCGCCCCAGATTCGCGATTTCCCATCGCGCGTCGCCCTGGTCCATTCGCTTTGTTTGGTCGGAACAGCTGAACGTTCCGGTTCCTATTTCAAAGTCCGCGGTCCAGATCGGTTTTTTCAGTTTCGCGTATCGCACTTCCAGATAATCCACCAGATCGCCGGACAGCGCGTCGGCATTAATCTCTGCGCGGTCGTCGGGCACAATTGTTATATCCGGCGCGAATATTTCCGCGAATTTCAGGGTGTTCGGATGCCGCCCCGGATGCGACACCAGTATCTTGCGCGTCAGCAGGTTTCTGTTCGGCCGGTATTTTCCTATGCCGGTATGCAGCCCGACGGACAGCAGAAACTTCGTGCGCCCATTCGCCATTATGTCGTCATAGATTTTGGTTACCATTTCAGTTTCAGGCTCTGGCCCCGTGCCGCCGTAAAATATTCCGTCCGGGTATTCGTATTGCCCGCGGGTTAATGATTTATAAACGCCGTCGTCGCGGTGCAGGTTGTAAAAGTCCAGGATTTTTTGGAACTTTGTCACCTCTCCCGCGCGGACGTGCGGCGCGGATACGATAAGATCATGCCCTTGTTTATAAAGCTCGTTCACCGGCGGCGGAGTTTCCCAGCTGTTGCGGAAATTCCGGTTCAGATCAACATTGTTCGCGGTTTCGCGCAGGCGGCGATCCATGCCGAATCCGTTTATGCCATGAATAAAATAAATGCTGAAATCGTTGTGAAATTTTTTATCCAGAAATTTTGCATTTGTGGACAGCCAGAAGTTATAGGCGGCGCTGCCGAAAAATCCCTCTATTCCGTGAATGCCGGAATTTATTACTATTTTCCGCGGGCCGTGCCCGATGGCCAGCACGGGGATTGCGTATTCGGTGCGTTCGGATTTGTATTCCGAAACCTTGCCGTGCGCGGCCGCCGCGAACATGAATTTGTCGGTCGCCTCGGCATAGCTTTCTGAATAAAAGTTCAGCATGAGCATTCCTCTGTCGTCTTCATTCTAAAACAAAGCGGAAAAAAAGCAAGGGAATTTAGGATTTAAGATTTACGGATTTAAGATTTGCGATTTGCCTACCCCGGAAAGCTATGGTCGCATGCAACTTCGCGCGCTCCCAGGTTTTCGCTCGCTTGAAAGCTCCGCGTATCCTCGTAGTTGTTCGGACTTCGTGTTTGCAAACCGGCACAACACTCGTCCTCGCATACTCGGATTCCTCCCCTTCTGAGAAGGGGAACTAGCGCTCATTCAATCAAAACCTGACCGCGCCGATTGCCCTTCTCAGAAGGGCCGGATTTCCCGGCAGCTATGCTGCCGATGGAAATCCGGGGTAGTCGCAAATCTTAAATCCGTAAATCTTAAATCTTAAATCACTGCACGCTGGCGTTCTGGGGATAAAATGTCAGCTGGATATTTTTCCAGAAATCAAACTCGGACTGGGGCAGCATGGAAAACGGCTGGCACACGCTGACCGCGGATTTTATGGTTTGCACGGCGTATGCGAAGCCGGCGTCGGTATCCGCGCGCGCGGCGTCTTCTATCCACATATCCCGGACGGCGCCGTTGTCAAACATGGTCAGATGCGCGACAATGCGCAATCCCGCGATGTCATCGCGCTTTGTATCAATCACCCAGCATCGCGTCATCGCCGCGCGGAGCGCATCCACCACGGATATGGTCATGGTGCGCGTCAGAGTTTCGCGGTTCACGCGGACGGTTGTTTTCCCGCGCGGCGCGTTCGGATTGACCGCGTTGTCCGCGGGCTTCTCTGGTTCCGGCTTTGCCGGTATTGCCGGCACCGGCGGCAAATCGCCGTTCGCGTCGGCGGGCGATGGATTTTTATTGCCCGTCCGGGGCGGCGCGACCGCGGGCTGTTGAGTCGCCGCAGCATTGTCCCGGCCATTTTCGGCCGTGGTTGGCGCGGCCTTTTCCTGATTATACAGCTCTGTCGTGTCGGCGGTAACCTTGATATTGTTCAGGTCTATTTCGGTAATCACAATGCGGTCGGAGGCCACGATGCGCTCTATCTCGCCGCCCATCAGGGCAAACGAAGTGACGAGCGCGGCGACAATCGCCAAATGCCCCGCGACCGAGACAAGAATGTTTTCCGATAAAAAAGCAACTTTTGATTTCATTTTTTATTCCCCTCCCTTGGAGGGGTGGCATTTGCCAGAGGCAAATGACGGGGAGGGTTTCGTTTGTATTGAGGACCCCGCCCCGTCCTCGTCCTGCCCACCCCACGCAATCTGCGATTGCGCGGGGACCCCGGGGCTCGGCACCCTTCCTGGGGGTGGGGGAATTATCAATTATCCAGTTTCGTGCGCAGGCCCACTTTCTGGAATCCCGCGTCTTTCAGCGCGCCCATCATGGCCATTACCGCGCCATAGCTGGCCCCCTTGTCGCCGTTTATCATCAGGGTCAGCGCCGGATTTTCGTTGCGCATGGCGACGGCTTTGACCACCACCTCTTCCCGCGTCAGTTGGTTGGTGCCCAGAAAGTATTGGCCCGCCGGATTCACGCTGATCTGCAGCGCGGCGTCGTCGCCGGCGATCGCGGAATGCCCCGCCCGCGGCAGGTCCAGGTCAATCCCGGCCGTCAGCATCGGCGCGGTCACGACAAACACGGCCAGCAAAACGGTCATCACGTCAATCATCGGCGTCATAACGATCAGGGAATTTGAATCAATTGATTTTCTACGTCTGCTCATTTAATAAACCTCCGTAGGGGCAAATAATTACCGGGCCCCAACAAAATCGCAGATTTTGGTGGGTGGGTCTTTGCCCCTACAAAATTATTTCTTATTGGTTTCTTTTACGGATGCTTCCAGCTTATTATAAAAATCGTCCGACTTTTTGCTGAAGTATTGATAAAACACCGCCGCGGGGATTGCGACAAACAGACCGAGAGCAGTCGCGCCCAATGCGACGGCGAGTCCCGGTGCCACGACGGCGAGCGACGTGGAATTCGTCGCGCCGATGGCGGCGAACAAATGCATGATTCCCCAAATGGTTCCGAACAAACCGACAAACGGCGCGACGGCGGCCGCGGTGGACAGGAACCACAGGTTCTTGTCAAACGGCTCTATGGCCTTGTCCGCGAAAGTGTGCGGATTGTCTTCGCGCGTGAATTTTGTCGGGCGAACTTTTTCCACGCCCCACAGGCGGAATTTGCCGATAATGATGGCCCAGGACGCGACGCTGCCCGCGACAAGCAGGATGGATGTCGCGAACACCACCGGATCGCTGAGCGAGAAGATTGTCAGAAATGAAAAGTTGTTCATGTTGGTTCCTTTTAGTAATTCCCCTCCTTTGGAGGGGTGTCAATTTTGTGCCAGCAAAATTGACGGGGAGGGTTTAGGTTTTTAATAACCCTCCCCTCCTCGCCCCTGCCCACCCCACGCAATCTGCGATTGCGCAGGGACCCCGGTGCTCGGCACCCCTTCAAAGGAGGGGAATTCAAAAATATTTTTTCCACCATTCCGGGATGCGCTTTGGTTTCATATTCGCGTCCAGGTATGCGGCCTTTCCCGTCAGTATAGCATAAATTTCGCCGGATTTCACGAATTTTTGTTCTATATCCAGCGTCACTGCGCCGGCGCCAGTTACGCGCGTTTCAACCGCGAACTCGTCGGCGACGCGCAACGTTTTTTTATATTTGACGGACAGCTCGCTGATTACGAATCCGATGTCGCCGCCGGGCGGCGGCATGCCGGATTTCAGCCAGTTCATGCGCGCGCGTTCCGCGATTTCAATATACCGCGCGTGATATACGATTCCGCCGGCATCCGTGTCGGCATACGCGATTGCGAATGGAAAGGTGTGAATTCCCCTCCCTTGGAGGGGTGTCGCCCGAATGGGCGACGGGGAGGGTTTTATAGAATTTATTTCTGAATTTATTTTTTCCATCACCATATTCATTTTCCTTTTTACATCTGTGTCGTCAACGCGCAAGGTCTTTATGCCCACTCCAAAGGAGGGGAATTAAAACACAAAATCTCTTTTTCTTATTAAAATCGTGTCAAACAGATACCGGTTGTTTTCAAATTCCACGCCGAAATGTTCCGACATCAGTTCGCTGGTGTCCGCGTTCGCGGTTATCACCATGCTCTGCCACCGGTCCAGATCGCCGGCGTTCAGCGCGAAGTATTTAACGCCCATATCCTTTGCGATGGCGGCCATTTCCATTACGGCCCGATTTACGTTTATCGCGGGTATCAGTCCGGGCATTTTCAGCTGTGAAATCCCCACCCGTCCGTATTTAGTATCAAAAATCTTCACATCGGATTCAATCGCGGCGCGCAGGCCCTCTTCCAAAACACGCGTCCGGGACATCAGCATGTTTTCAATGTCGCGTTCCGGAATGGGATATCTGTCCATTATCTCGGCATATATCTTGCGGTCAAAGTCCGACGTAATTGCTTCCTTGAAATCCGAAGTATTGGACTTTATCGCGAACGCCAACAGGCGCAGCATCTTGTCGTTCCAGATGTTTTCGTCCAGATACATCTTTGCGACGATGCTGGCGGCCGCGCCGATGGTTTCGTTAATGATTTCGGCATTCGGGAAAGCGCCGTCGTTGCCGTTCGGATGATGATCTATGATTTTGACGACCCGCGCCAGGAGAAAGTTTTCCGCCAGCTGGGACACATGATGCGTGTCCACCAGAATGATTTTGTCCGCGTCGTTCAAATCGGAAATCTGGCGCGGGGGCGTCAAATCCAATTTTTCCAAAACAAATTGGGACTCGGCGTCCAGTTTGCCAAAACGAACCGCCTCCCACTTTTCGCCGTCGCGCGACATAAACGCCGCGACAGCAATCATGCATGCGATGCCGTCCAAATCCGGATTAACATAGGTCGTCACATAGTTCGGCATAATTTAATTCTTTAATTTTTTGTTATCTGACTACCCCGGAAAGCTAAGGCTCACGAGAAAGTGCCGCCAAGCTTTCCGACCCTTCTGGGAAGGGTATCTGCGCGCTCATTCTCTTAAAGTATGTGAGCACTAATTCCCCTTCCCAGAAGGGGCGAAAATCTTGGAGCGCGCGAGGTTGCGCGCGACCTTAGATTTTCGGGGGTAGTCACTGTTTTTATGCTTCAATCTCTTGCCCGTTGTAACATACGCCGGCGAATCCCATCTGCGGGGCCAGGCGTTCGCACTCTGCCCGTTCGTGCGTCGGAATATGCGTCAGCCAGGTTTTGGCCTTTATATCCGGCGCGGCGGCATTCAGTTTGTCCAGCGTCGTATGCGCGACCGGCGAAGACAGCGTCGTTTCGTGAATAATTATCTTCGCCTCGCGCGCATAATCGGTGTCCAGAACGCTTTGATTGGTATCGCCACTATACAATATTTTTCCCGCGATAAAAAGCGCGTTGTTATATCCGTATTCGGGAATATGCCCGGTCCGTATCATTTTCAGATCCAGCGGATCGTCGGATGGCAATGGAATAAAGTCGTCCGACAAAACGCCCTGTTCCCGAAATAATCCGGACACATCCGCGCCGCCGACAATCAGTTTTTTCTTTTGCACGATGCGCGAATAGGCCGCTAGTATAGTCAGCGATCCGGTGTGGTCGGCGTGCAAATGGGACACCAGGACAACATCCACATCATTGGCCATTTTGCGCCGCACCAGTTCCGGAAACACGGTAAATCCGCAATCCACCAAAACCCCGCGGGATTTACCCCCCCCCCC
>Ga0209629_10001658_pt1 | contig 14318 bp, 15 predicted proteins | sample TergutCu122P5_FD_187286 | JGI IMG/M metagenome (GOLD analysis project Ga0209629, IMG submission 187286) | Cubitermes ugandensis P5 segment gut microbial communities from Kakamega Forest, Kenya - Cu122 P5 (SPAdes) (version 2) | ecosystem: Host-associated > Arthropoda: Insects > Digestive system... | reverse complement strand
ATGCGTAAAAAAGTAAGATCCTTATCTATAATTTTATCTTCAATAGTACAAGTATAAGTATTATCTTCGTATTCAATAAAGGCTGGAAGTACGCTCTCACTTAAAATACTGCTTCTTATTACAGCAGTATCTTTAATTAAGATACCTTCTCCAATTGAATTTTTGTTTTCATCTAAAACTTTCAATAAGTATTTCATCATTCACCTCTAAATATTTCTAAAGCCTTTGTTTAATTAAAGTATTGCCATTTAATAATATTTTATTTGATGCAATTTCAAATGTCATTAGTATATATCAACTTATATTTATCATATGCAATTTATATGAAAAATTCTAGTATTATAAGGCATAAAAATATTTTAAAAAAATTATTTTTTTATAGTAACACATTTTATGCTCATCCATATACTAATAATATAAACGATATATATACTTAAATAATTATAAGGATGGTGAATAATATGTTGAAAATAAAGACAAGGGATTCCTTAGCACTAGCCTACTCTGTTTTAAATGAAGAAGGCATGAAAAAATCAAAAATGATTGCCATAAATTCATTAAATACTGAACTTGCAGACGACGATCTCTATGACATAGCCGTTAAGATCAGAGACCTAATGGCTTATTCTGTTCTAAAGATTTTGCGAAGATCAGAAGTAATGTTTGTAGATAATTAAGGGAGGAGAATGAAATGGAATTTTGTAATTTATATTTGGTTTTTGAGACACCTGAAAAGAGCAAAGTAAAGTTAAAGATTCAGGATGTTAGGCCTGATATCACAGCTGCTGAAGTGGAAGCATTAGGGAAGAAGATTGTGGAAAAAGACGCTTTGCTCATTTCAAAAAAGACGCTTGCTTTTTATCTAAATTCAGAGCTTGAAAAAACCACAGTTGAAATATTATAAACTTCAGAGAAGACTTCCTTTATTGGGAGTTTTCTTCGTACATAGTGTATTTAGCTTTGATGGCTTCAATCGCTTTATCAAATGATAATTTGCCACTTAAGCATTTGTGAAGACTAAAATTTTATACTTACTTTTGTAACCTTTTTCGATATTGAATTGTTTATATAGTGAAAGGAGAGAATCAAAAGACATGGATTACAAAGAAGCAGTATTAAATCACTCAGATCTTGTCTATAGACTTGCTTTTCTTTATATGAAAAATGACCACGATGCCAAGGATTGTTGTCAAAATGTATTCATCAAGCTTTTGAATTATAAAAATGAGTTCAATGATGATGAGCATTTAAAAGCTTGGCTTATTAGGGTTACAAAAAATGAATGTTTAAATTTCTTTAAAAGCTTTTGGAGAAGAAACATTCAGCTAACTGAAGAACAGACTATCCAATTAAGGGAAGATGGCGAAAATGAGCTATTAGAGATTGTGCTTAAACTTCCTGTAAAATATAGAGATGTTTTATATTTGCACTATTATGAAGGGTATAAAGTATATGAAATTGCAGATATGCTCGATATTAAACAATCTAATGTAAAGGTAAGGCTTAAACGTGGTCGGGATGAATTGATGAAAAATCTTAAGGAAGGAGGTTATGAATTTGAGTAAATCTATTTTTAAGGTTTTTGATAAAATAAAGGCAGATGATAAATTTAGAACTGAATTATTAAACTTAAAAAAGAAAAAAAAATTAAGATATAGTAATATGCCTAGTATTATTGGTGGACTTGCTTCGTTAATTGTCATTTTTGCCATTGCTATTTTAATTAGATTTAATTTATTTAAACCTCCCATGGAAAATATAATATCATCTAATATTTCAAATACTACAAATACTACAAATATTACAAATGCTACAAATATTACAAATGCTGCTATAAACACTACCAATGCTATTGAAAATACCACAAATTCAACAAATTTAAATACGACAAAAGATCTACCAAAAATCGCTTTTAAATATAGTCCTGATGGTATGGGGCTTGGAGAGTTAGTTCTTAAGAATGTGGATGAGGTTATTGGTGGCAATCCTATTTTAAATAAAGAAGATGAAATAAAGGAACTTCCTGTATTTAAAAATCCTCACTATTTTGAAAATCAAGAAAGTTTTATCAGTTCTGATCCGGACTCTCTAAGAAAAGAAACTCAAAAGATAATAGATGCCTTTGAATTTGGACCCAGCACAAGTGAGAATATACATGAATCTACTTTTTATTTAGAGCCTTCTATTATCACCACCGAAGGAGACGGGTATTCAATTACTTTTAGCGATAATGGAGAAATGAGAGTACAATTTCCAAATTATGTTCCTCATCCTGAAAGTATAGAATTTGATGGTACACCTGAAAAATATAGAGAATTAATCGAATATTACTATGGCATTTACAAAGAGAATATTAAAGCTTTAACCGGTTTATATTACAACGGTATCGATATAGAAAGTGATTACAATTATGATGGTGCAATTAACTTTTGGCCAAGATTATATGCTAAAGAGGATTCATTACAGGATCAATTATTCTCATATAGTTTTAATGCTTTGACTTTTACTCTTGATAGAGACAATGGCGATCTGTTATCCATTTCAACAAATTTGAATACTGATTTAAAAGAAAATAAAGTTGGAGATTATCCAATTTTATCAAGTGATGAAGCAATTTCAGAATTTAGAAACGGGAATTATTCTTCAAGTGTTTCTTTAACCGATGATGAATTAAAAAAAGGTGTTGTTGAGGGTATTGAACTTGAATATTATGTAAATCAAATGGTAGAATATTTTATACCTGTTTATAAATTGTATGTTACATTTGATGGAGGATTAAAAAATTACTACGATGATTCTAACCTTCCAGATGGATTGAGGTCATATTACGTGTTTTACATTCCAGCTGTAAGGGGCGAATATCTATAAAGGCGGTGTTTTTAATGGAATTATCATATTGTGAAAAACCAATCAACCGAAGCAATTTAAGACTAAAACTTGGAATAAAGTATTACACTTTTAAAAGATATATGATGTGGTCATTTTCTGGAATAAAATTCGCAAGGAAGGAAGCTAAAAAATATCCGTTTGAATATTTCTCTCATGAAACTCCCTTGCTTCGCAAACTTAAAGATGTGGATATGTATTTGCAGTACAATAAAATCGCTAATTTAAAGATTGCTGTCCCTAATATAAATCAAGTTACACTGCATCCTGGAGAAACATTATCATATTGGAAATTAATAGGAAAACCTACTGAAAAAAAGGGATATCTTAAAGGAATGGTTTTGAAAGAGGGCAGCTTTTATGCTGAAACAGGGGGGGGACTGTGCCAACTTTCAAATTTAATATATTGGATCACGTTACACACTCCACTAACTGTAATAGAGCGGCACAGGCACGGACACGATGTTTTTCCAGACTCCAACAGGACGCAACCCTTTGGAAGCGGTGCCACCTGCTATTACAATTACAGGGATTTAATGATTAAAAATAATACAAACCAAGTCTTCCAGCTGGTTTTAGAAGTAACAGAGCATGAATTAAAAGGAGCTTGGATGTCAGATAAAAAACCTTCATATAAATATGAGGTATATGAAAGAGAGCATATAATGAAGCCAGAATATTGGGGTGGCTATTCTCGTCATAATGTGCTCTTTAGAAAAAAATACGATTTGGACAATAATCTAATGGATGATGAATATGTGATTGAAAACCATGCCATCATGATGTATTCTCCATTTTTAACCGAATGAGAATGATGTTGGAATTATATATATGAATAATCCTTACGGTATGCTTAGAGCATTTTGCAGTTTTGAGACTCTTTAATTATCTTTTAAGAATATATATTATATAATAATTTATATTATTATATAATATTTATAGATAATATTTTAAAAAATTTATATAATATTTAAGGGGTTTTAAAAATGGGTAAATTTAAAAAATTATTTACGCTTTTGTTTATGCTATTATTTTCTACTATCTTGCTTACTAATAAAATATATGCTCTTGATTTAATTTATTCTAATGATGAAATTTCAATTTATAGGGACAACAAAAATATCCTCGTATATAATAACACCAAAGAAAAAATACTCACGATAGATTTAATGAATAATGCTGATGATACTTCTTATTATTATGATGAAGAAACTGGCTCGATAATATATACGATAGATCCGCCAAGTGAACAATATAATCAAGTTGGACAAGTTAAAGCTATAGATCCAAATGAAAATACTAAATATGTCGCTTTAACCTTTGATGATGGTCCAAGCAGTTCAACGCCAAAGCTTTTAAATGCGCTTCATGAATACAATGCTAAAGCAACTTTCTTTTTAGTTGGACAGATGATAGCTAATTTACCTGATACAGTTCGCATGATTTATTATTCAGGGAATGAAATAGGCGAACATACATATGATCATGCAGATCTTACTAAACTTTCCACAAGCGATATAAGATGGGAAATTGAAAAAACAAGAGATATGATAAAATCGATAACAGGTGAAGATCCTACTTTATTAAGACCGTCCTATGGTTCACACAATAATACTGTTGATAGCATAGCAGGTTCATATAACCTTCCAATTATTTTATGGAATGTAGATCCTGAAGATTGGAAATATCTTGATGCGGACATCGTATATAATAGCATCTCAAGCAAGTTGCAAGATGGAAATATCATCTTAATTCACGATAGCCACCCTTCCAGTGTTGAAGCTGCAATAAGGATTTTAAGAGATTATAGCAATAAAGGATATAAATTTGTGACTGTAAGCGAACTTGCTGCTATTAAAGGAATAGATTTGATTCCAGGTCAATTTTATTTTGATTTTACTGAGTAATCTTAAGTTATTTTTTAAGTATTCTAAGATGCTTTTGAGAAATTATAGGAGGTTATTATGAGGAAAATTATTTCTATAATTTTTATATTTATTTTTATTTTATCATTTATTCAGATGTGCTGCATTCCTCAATTTAAAGGAGAAATAGAACCAGCTTTTTCACCAAACGTTGTATTAGAGGATATAACTGAAAATACTACAGTATCTCAAACGAATTTTACATATAAAAAAGATCATAAAGATACACTAGAGGATTTAAAAAATAATATTACTAATTTGGTTGGAGATAGAATAAACTCTTTTTCACTTATATACTATGAGATAGTTTCTCATGATGCTATAGAAATAAATCCTGATAATTATTATAAACCTGCAAGTACGTTTAAGGTGCCTTTAAATATGTATTTATATGATGAAGCATTTGCAAATGAAATAGATATCGATGGTTCTATGACATATTATTCTGGAGATTATGAAGAGGGATCTGGAGTTTTGCAAGATGATAAAATAGATATGTTAAATGATCCTATAAAATTAAAAACACTTTCTGAATATTCAATCGTATATTCAGACAATATAGCTACTAATATGCTTATCAGATATTTAGGGTATAATAATGTTCTTTCATACATGGAAGAGGTATCTGGCATTCCAATAACAGATTGTAATTATGTAACACCTCAGATGATGCTTCCTATCCTTTTAAAGCTTTATACAAACCCTAACAAAAATCCTTACTATGATACAGTTATAAATTATATGAAAAATACGATTTTTCACGATAGGATAGATGCTCTAATACCTCAAAATATTGTAGCACATAAAATAGGGGATTTTGAGTCTTATGCTAATGATATAGGCATTGTATATACTGGTAAACCATATATAATAATTTTTTATACAGATGGATTTGAATACGAAACTTTAGCTGAAATATCTAAAATGATATACGATTTTAACATAGAAGAATAAATGTTTTGATTACTTTACAAAAAAAATCTGGTGATTTAAAAATAATTTATTTTGGAGATTGTTATAGGATGTTAAACAAAATTTATTTAACTAATGAGGTGAATTCATTGAATACACTAGATGATAATGATGATTTTTATGGTGAAATAGGAAATATCGAATTATTAGATATTAATGATGCTTTCTATAGTGAAATGGGAAATATTGAATTGATAGATTTAAATGCAATTAATCCAACAAACTTAATCGATGTTCCTGAAATTTATGGTGATACAACGGTTAGAAAGGGAAAATGGAAGCTTATAATCGCTGGTGGAATAGTTGCAATAGCAATAACTTGTTTAGGAACTTATTATTATATTTATAAGACAGTGGACAACTTTCAAAATTTTATCTATCCTGGGGTATATGTAGATGGCAAGGAGATCCCTAAAATTTCGAAAAGTGAACTTGAAAGCATATTAAAAGAAGAATATTTAAGTCCTGTTGTACAAAAAGTCATAACTATTAATTCAAAAGGTAAAATTTATAAATTAAACTATTCTGATTTAAAACCTCAATATAATATCGATGAGGTTTCAAATGAGGCTAATAATTATAAGAAAGATGAAAACCTATTGAATAAGTATTTTCAAATCACTAATTTGTTTTCAAAGGAAAAAAGGACTGACTTAACCTTAAAGTATAGCTTTAATGATGCAGCTATTAAGCCACTTGTAGATAAAATAGCCTCTGATGTTTTCAAGGAACCTGTAGATGCTGTATTTAAATTAGAAAATGGTACACCAATTGTAACTGATGATATTAAAGGAGCAGAATTAAACAAAGCTGAACTAATTAATAAGTTAGAGGAAATTGCAAAAGACCCTAATTCCCAAAATTTAAACGTTGAAGCATCAATAAACGTTCTAACGGCTAAGGTTACCGGAGATATGCTAAGAAGAATAAATGGAGTTATATCTACCTTTACTACCACTGACACTAATTATGTACGATTAGTCAATATGGGAATAGCTGCAAGGGATTTAAACGGAGCCTTGATTTTACCTGGTGAGACATTTAGTTTTAATGATAGAGTAGGGGATTCAACACCTGATAAAGGGTATTTACAATCTTACGCTTATGTGAATAATCAATCTGTTTTAGACTACGGTGGCGGAGTATGTCAAACTTCAACGACTCTTTATGGAGCTTTGCTTAGGGCAAATATCACACCTACTGAGAGACAGCCACATATGATGCCAATATGGTATGTTCCTATGGCGTTAGATGCGACGGTTTATTATGGTGTAGTAGATGTGAAATTCGTAAATACATATGATGCTCCAATTTATATAGAATCCTATATGAATGGTCAAAATCTTACAGTGACAATTTATGGAGACAAATCGTTGATGAATGGTAATACCTATGAACCATATTCAATTACAAATGGACCTTTATCAGCTAGTGCTTATTTAAATACAATTGATAGCGCAGGGAATGTTATAAACACAGAATATTTATATACGGATTATTATAATTCTCATTAATTTAAAAGAGGCTGGTGCAAAATGGCTATTTATACGCTGAGGCGTATAAATAGCCATTTTGAACTTTATAAAATATAACTTTAGATCAGCTAAATATCTATGTGGCTAGAAAATAAGTTGGAATTACAGCTTAATTGTGCATAATGAATAAACATGCGTTAGCATGTTTATTCATTATGCAACAGCCACTTTTTATATAAAATTGATTTAATAATTTTTTGGATTTACTTGTAATGGTACAAAATTTTGATTAGTATCCCTGTATTCCCACCATTCATTTACATATCCTGTAAAGCCTGCTTTTAACATTGCATTATTCATAATATTATAATTTTTTTCTTGTTCTTGTGTACGCATATAGTTACGATAAGCTTTACTTGTGAAATCATCATAACCAGATTGCATATTCACCTCTTTACCATCAAGTGTACATATTGTTATATCGACTGTCGCTCCTAGCTGATGACCTCTTATATTGTTTGGATCTGCTTTTGCTACAAAATTTGGATCAGGATAAGCATTCCACAAAACTTCTTGTGCGGACAATGGTCTATAAGCATCCCAAATCTTAATAACATAGCCTTGAGATTTAAGAATTGAATTTGCGTATACAAGTTTTTTTGCTGTACTTGTTCTTAAAATCGCTTGGTTAAAATCATAAATTCTCTTCCCAGTGAAATTATTTGCTGTATTATAAATCAATTCTACAATTATACTAGAATCAAGCGATTTAATATTAACAAAATCTGTGTAACTTGTTGATTGATTACTACTTGTATTTGAGGTAGTTTGAGATTGGCTGCTATTTTGATTGCTACTTGTAGTTGTGCCAGTATTAACAATGCGAATAAATGCGTCGACTCCTATTTTTTTTGCAGAATTCACAAAGTTACTTGCATTTGTTTTATCTTTAAATGTGCCTATATTAACAGAATAAAGACCATTTTCATTATTAATATATGCATCAGTATATCCTTTTGATTTAACTAAACTAAGCTGCTTATTTGCATTTAGAACATTAGTAAAAGAACCGGAAACTACCCTATAAAGTGTTTCAGCATTAACAAAGCTAATATTGATTAAAAAAGTCAAACTAACTATTAACAAGATGGTAATTTTTTTAATAACTTTTTTCATTTAAACCTCCTAAAAATATGCTTTACTATATTCTAACATATTTACATAAAAAGAGAACCTAAAAAGTACTCAAATTTAATATTTGTTTGGATCTACTTGTAATGGAACAAAATCTTGATTAGTATCCCTATATTCCCACCATTCATTCACATATCCTATAAATCCTGCTTCTATCATTGCATTATTCATAATATTATAATTGTTTTCTTGTTCTTCTGTACGCTCATAACTTCGATAAGCTTTGCTAGAAAAATCATCATATTTAGATTGCATATCCACCTCTATACCGTCGAGTGTACATATTGTCATATCGATTGTTGCTCCTAACTGATGACCTCTTATGTTGTTAGGATCTGCCTTTGCAACAAAATTTGGATCGGGGTAAGCTTGCCACAAAACTTCTTGTGCTGACAATGGTCTATAAGCATCCCAAATCTTTATAACATAACCTTGCGATTTAAGAATTAAGTTTGCATTTACTAGTTTTTGTGCTGTGCTTGTTCTTAAAATCGCTTGGTCGAAATTATAAATTCTTTTTCCAGTAAAATTATTTGATGTATTATAAACTAATTCTACAATTATACTGGAATCAAGCAACTTAATATTAACAAAATCTGTATAGTTTGGAGTTTCAGAATAAGTAGTATTTTCATTGATAGTTGTATTTGAGTCAGTTTCAGATTGGCTACTGTTTTGATCACTGCTTGTATTTGAATTAGTTTCAGATTGGCTATTGTTTTGTTCATTACTTGTATTTGAATCAGTTTCAGAGTGGTTATTGTTTTGATCACTACTTGTATTTGAATCAGTTTCATATTGACTACTGTTTTGGTCACTACTTGTATTTGAATCAGTTTCTAAATGACTACTGTTTTGGTTATTACTTGTATTTGAAGTAGTTTCAGATTGGCTACTGTTTTGTTTACTGTTTGTATTTGTGTCAGTTTGAGGTTGAGTGATATTTTGATTAATACTTGTATTTAAATTAGCTTGAGATTGACTATTTTTTATATTTGAATTAACAATAAATATGGTTATTACGATAATAATAAATAAAGATAATATTATAAGTGGTATTCTTTTTTTATTGTTTTTCATAACAATTCTCCCTTATTATCAATAATTTATTATATGCAGCTAGCGTAAAAAATTCTAATAATTTTAAGTAAAAAAGGATTATATAAAATTATTTTTTATTGTGACATTTTTTATAATCATTTATATAATAAAGGTATAAAGATATATGAGACATTTTAAATATCATTTAGGAAGTATTTATTCCTTAAATGTTAAATTATTTTAAAATATTGACAACTAATATTTTAAAAAATTTAAATACTATTTAAGGAGTTTTATAAATGAGTAAATTTAAGAAATTATTTATATGTTTATTTATCTTGTTATTTTCTAATGTTTTATTTGCTAATAAAATATCTGCTCGTGAATTAATTTATTCTAACAATCAAATCTCAATTTATATTGAGAACAACCATTTAGCAGTATACTACAATAAAACCAAAGAACAAATATCTACTATAGATTTAATGAAAAATACTGACACACCTTCTTACTATTATGATAAAGAAAACGGTTTGATAATATATACGATAGATCCACCAAGCGAAACTTATACTCAAACTAGCCAAGCTGCAGATCCAAATAAAAATATTAAATATGTCGCCCTCACCTTTGACGATGGGCCAAGCAGCTCGACACCAAAGCTTCTTGATGCGCTTCATGAATACAATGCTAAAGCGACTTTTTTCTTAGTTGGACAGATGGCGGCTAATTTACCAGATACAGTTCGCATGATATATTATTCAGGGAATGAAGTCGGGGAGCAAACTTATAACCATTCAGATCTTACGAAGCTTCCCACAAGCAGTATAAGCTCAGCAATTGCAGATACAAGGGATATGATAAAATCAATAACAGGTGCATATCCTACTTTATTTAGACCGCCCTATGGTTCTCACAACGATGCTGTTGATAGTATAGCAGGTTCATATAACCTCCCGGTTATTTTATGGAATGTGGATCCTGAGGATTGGAAGTATCTTGATGCCGATATCGTATATAATAATATCGCAAGCAATTTGCAGGATGGAAATATAATCTTAATCCACGATACCTATCCTACCAGTGTAGAAGCTGCAATAAGGATTTTACAGGATTATAGCAATAAAGGATATAAGTTTGTGACTGTAAGTGAGCTTGCTGCTATTAAAGGCTTTAATTTAATTCCTGGTCAATCTTATTTTAATTTTACTGAATAAAATTTATGATTATGATACAAAAAATCAAGAGATTTAGTAAATAATATATTCTAAGGATTATTAAAGGATTTAAAAATTAAATTACTTTAAGAAAATTTATTTAACTAATGAGGTGATTTTAGTGTACACAAAAGATGATGATGATGACTTTTATGATGAAATGGGAAATATTGAATTAATAGACATAAATGTAATTAATTCATACGATGATTTTTATGATGAAATGGCAAATATTGAATTAATAGACACAAATGTAATTAATTCATATGATGACTTTTATGATGAAATGGGGAATATTGAATTAATAGACATGAATGTAATTAGTTCGGATGATGATTTAATGATTAGAAAGAGAAAAAAGAAGTATATAATTGCAGGAGGTATAGTGGCAATAGCAATAACTTGTTTAGGGACTTATTTTTATATTTATAAGACAGTGGATGGCTGGGAAAACTATATCTATCCTGGTGTATATGTTAATGGAAAGGAGTTCTCTAAAATTTCAAAAGATGAACTGGAAAGCTCATTAAATGAAGAATATTTAAATCCTGTTGTACGAAAAATTATAACTATTAATGCTTTGGGCAATATTTATACATTAAACTTTTCAGATTTAAAACCTTTATATAATATCCATGAAGTTTCAAACTATGCAAATAATTATAGGAAAGATGAGAAGTTGTTAGACAAATATCTTCAAATCACTAATCTGTTTTCAAAGGAAAAAAGGACTGACTTAACCTTAAAGTATAGCTTTAATGATGCAGCTATTGTGCCACTTGTGGATAAAATAGCTTCTGACACCTTCAAGTTACCTGTGGATGCTGCATTTAGATTAGAAAACGGTATTCCTGTTGTCACTGACGATATTAAGGGAGCAGAGTTAAATAAAGATGAATTGATCGATAAATTAGAGGAAATTGCAAAAGACCCTAATTCTCAAAATTTGAACGTTGAAGCACCAATAAACATACTAACAGCTAAAGTCACTGGAGATATGCTAAGGAGGATAAATGGGGTTATATCGACCTTTACCACCACTGACTCTAATTATGTGAGATTAGTCAATATGGGAATTGCTGCAAGGGATTTAAATGGGGCTTTGATTTTACCTGGAGAATCGTTTAGTTTTAATGATAGAGTTGGTGATTCAACGCCTGATAAAGGATATCTAAAATCTTATGCTTATATAAATAATAAATCTGTTTTGGATTATGGTGGTGGGGTATGCCAAACTTCAACGACTCTTTATGGGGCTTTGCTTAGGGCAAATATAATACCTACAGAGAGACATCCACATATGATGCCAATATGGTATGTTCCTATGGCATTAGATGCGACAGTTTATTATGGTGTAGTAGATGTGAAATTCGTAAATGCATACGATGCTCCAATTTATATAGAATCCTATATGAGTGGTCAAAGTCTTACAGTGACAATTTATGGAGATAAATCATTGATGAATGGCTATACCTATAAACCATATTCCATCAAACATGGATCTTTATCAGCTAGTGCTTATTTAAATACTATCGATAGCGAAGGAAATGTTATAAATACTGAATATTTATATACGGATTATTATAATGCTCATTAATTTTATAATTTTTAGTTCTATTTCTATGATGATAGTAATAATAATAATAAAAGGCTTTGTACATAATAATTTTTTTAAGGAGAGTTAACATGCCTTTTGATGAAGAAATAACACTAGAGGAATATGATTTAGAACTTTTAAATGAATTAAAACGTGATGGGATGATAAATCGAGATGAAATCAGAAAAAATTTGATTTCCTTTGATAAACTGCAGTTTTCAAAAACAGTAGACCAAATCGATCTATATGATTTAGAAGAAATGGATACTACCATTAATTTCTTTTCTTTCCCTGACAATGAAGAATTTTTAGACCTCGTCTCTTCAATAGAAATTTTTGGGATAGTAACTCCACTCGTGGTGATGAAATCAGAATCAGACGAAAAATATACTGTTGTATGTGGAAGAAATAGGCTACTCGCTTTAAGGAGCCTCTATGCCAATAGCAAAGATGATAGATTCCGAAGCGTACCCTGCATTCAGTTAGGGAAAACTGATCCTATGATGCTTCAAGGCTTGATAATAGCCAGTAATTTAAAATATCGAAAGGTATCTTTAGAAGACCGAATAAAATCTATATTTATTTTAGATACTATTTTATCTAAAAACAAAAAATATCGCAACGAGTACAATATCGCTGAGGTCATTGCGCAAAAGACTGGTGTAACGAGGAATACTGTGAATAATTATTTAGCATTGAGAGGATTATCAGATACAGCAATGGATTTGGTGAATAAAGGGTATTTAAATTTAACAATTGCAAGGATGCTGGCTCGTGTATCCCATGAAAAACAGGATGATATAATAAATACACTGGAAGAAAATATAAATGATTTCAATAAGGTCAGGTCTCTTACTTCAAAGATTTACCCTCAAAGCAGCATGAAAGATGAGAAAACAGGAAAGATGGTGCCTTTAACCTGGGAACTTCATTTGGAGAGTGCTAAGAGAGCAGTTGAGGAGAAGACTACAATAAAGATAACTGTGGTAGCAGAACTTGTAGGGGAACTACTAAATAAAATATTTGGAGTAAAAGACGAATATGTGAAATTAAATCAAATTAAAAATGGAAATAAATACATGAAAATAAACGTAGTTGATAGGCACATGAGGCAATACTTGAATAGAGGTTTCATTAACCAGAATACCTACGATAGAGTGGTTCCTAAGAAAGATCCTAAAGGAATGGATTTATTGAAGACTTTGGGGCTGTAGCAAATATCATATTTGAAAAAATGTGTAGGAAATTTTTATATAAATTTAGTCAAATTAAAATTCAATATAAGCGTTGATACACCTGACTTTCAAGAAAATAGCCTAGGCTTGGTAAGTGTATGAAAAAATAAATACATGATTAAATAAAACTTATATAATAGTTTTAATAAGCTTAAAATAGTGTATAAATTACATTATAATCATGTATATATTAACGCATAGTGCTGTAGTGGCATTAGGGTAAATTTTTCCTAGCTGATTTCAATAAGAACAGCCCCTTTCAACAATATACCTGAAAAGGGCTTTTTAAAAATTATCCAATATATCGTCTTATAATGCACTCATGTTTTTTAGAACTTTTATCATAATTAATGCCTATAATCAAAGCATTCTCTTTATATTCCTTTAAAATATCCGTGTACTTTTTATCTTCTATTTGCTTAATAGCCCCTAAAGCTGATTTATCCCATTTAAGTTCAATTATCATTGCAGGCTTATCTAAGTGATTTTTCTTTGGTCTGAAAAACAAATCTATAAATCCTTTCCCTGATGGCATTTCTCTCTCAATAATGTAATACTGCCTTGCACTATAAAATGCAATGGAAAGAACACAGGATAATGCGTTTTCATCGTTATATTTGATTATGGATGTTTCGCTAGAGTGAACTTTTTCTATCGCTTCTGCTACAGCCACGGAGTCCATGTTCCATGTAGCTTTTAATAGACTATATGATGATTTTAATGAAGACGCTATTTCATCCCATCCAGCGTTTTTTACAGCTGTTACAAATTCATCA
>Ga0209629_10001657_pt1 | contig 14320 bp, 14 predicted proteins | sample TergutCu122P5_FD_187286 | JGI IMG/M metagenome (GOLD analysis project Ga0209629, IMG submission 187286) | Cubitermes ugandensis P5 segment gut microbial communities from Kakamega Forest, Kenya - Cu122 P5 (SPAdes) (version 2) | ecosystem: Host-associated > Arthropoda: Insects > Digestive system... | reverse complement strand
AACTTCAAACACGGCTTGGTCTGCCAATCGGTAAACCCGGCGAAGTAAATCCGTATAAATTTTTGCCTGTTCGGGATCGTTAACGCCTTCGGTCAAATAGTGCAACATTCGCTTATAATTCTCTTCCCGATCGGAAAGATTTTCTTTCAGTTGCCAATTCGACAGATTGCTTAAAAGAAAATTCACTCCGTCAAAAACTTCTTTAAGCCGTTTTTGTTCCAGAGCATCAGCTATTTTTTGAAAACCGTTTTTTAATTCTTGTTTGTTCATACAGATTCAGATTGCCGCAATATATTATGAAACTCATTCGTCATACCGTTTATTCTTAAAGCAACTCCTGCAAAGCGGCTGATATTCTTCTTTTTCGCCGAGAAGCACCAATTTGTCGTTATGAACCAAACGATGGGAATAGCCCGCCAATCGACCGCATTCCACACAAATAGCATGAACTTTGGTTACATCGTCGGCTATCGCACATAACTCGGGCATCGGACCAAACGGATTTCCCTTGTAGTCCATATCCAATCCGGCGACAATTACGCGGATTCCCTGATTGGCTAATTGATTACATATCGAAGGAAGTCCCTCGTCAAAAAACTGCGCTTCGTCGATGCCAATCACATCGCGTCCGCCGGAAAGCAGCAAAATATTTCCGGAATGTTCGACAGGCGTACACGGAATTGCATTTTGGTCGTGTGAAACAATATTTTCTTCGGAATACCGGTTTTCCATTGCCGGCTTGAAGATTTCCACCTGTTGTTTGGCGAATTGCGCCCGCCTCATTCTTCGAATCAATTCTTCCGTTTTTCCGGAAAACATGGAGCCGCAGATAACTTCTATGGCTCCTGTTTTTTCCGGATTGAAGAGCTGATTTTCGGGGAAATGATTCATTTTTTCTTCAATTCCGCCATAATTTTAGCTTCAATCTCTTCCGCTAATTCGGGATTATCGCGCAGACATTCTTTGGCAGAATCGCGACCTTGCCCCAATTTCGTTTCATTGTAACTGTACCAGCTTCCGCTTTTCTTGATGATATTCAGGTCAGAGCCTAAATCAACCAACTCGCCCGTTTTGGAAATGCCCTCGCCAAACATAATATCAAAATCGGCTTTGCGGAAAGGAGGAGCTAATTTGTTTTTCACAACCTTAACACGAGTCGGATTTCCTTTCACATCTTCTCCATCTTTCAAGGATGGACCATTTTTGCGAATATCGAGACGGACAGAGGCATAGAATTTAAGTGCATTACCTCCTGTTGTTGTTTCCGGACTTCCGTATGTTACTCCGATTTTATCTCGTAACTGGTTGATAAATATGCAAGTCGTATTGGTCTTACTGATAGCTGCCGTCAGTTTGCGTAAGGCTTGCGACATCAGACGGGCTTGCAGTCCCATTTTGGATTCTCCCATTTCGCCTTCTATTTCCGATTTGGGAGTTAATGCGGCAACCGAATCGATAACGACAATATCGACTGCTGAGGAACGAATCAATTGCTCGGCAATTTCTAAAGCCTGCTCTCCCGTATCCGGTTGTGAAATCCAGAGATTCTCGACATCAACGCCTAATTTTTCGGCGTAGAACCGGTCGAAAGCATGTTCCGCATCGATGAAAGCGGCGATGCCTCCGGCTTTTTGCGCTTCCGCTATCGCATGGATTGCCAAAGTTGTTTTTCCCGACGATTCGGGACCAAAAATTTCAATCACTCTTCCGCGGGGATATCCGCCAATTCCCAGCGCTACATTCAATCCGACGGAACCGGTAGGTATAACCGCTACCTCCTCTACGGCGCTATCTCCCATCTTCATAATGGAACCTTTGCCGTAACTCTTTTCGATTTTGTCCATTGCTGCACGCAACGCTTTCAGTTTCTCCGTGTTCGGATTCACTTGTTCTTTCTGTTCTTTCATTACTGATTTTTTTTCTTTTTCGTCCATAAATTTAAATAGTTTAAGTTTTAGTTATTAATATTTCCTCTCCCCAACCCCTCTCCATTCTGGAGAGGGGCAAGGGGTGAGATCAAATTTCCAAATCTTCGTTAAAGATCTCGTGCCAAGGCAAGCCCTGTTTATTCAATTGTTCCATAAAAGGATCTGGATCAAATTCTTCCACGTTGAAAACCCCGTGCTTTTTCCACAAACCTTTCAAAAACATCATCGCCCCAATCATTGCAGGAACGCCGGTCGTATAGCTTACGCCTTGCGCGCCGGTTTCTTTGTAAGCGTCCTGATGAAGGCAATTATTGTAAATATAATAAGTCAATTCTTTCCCCTGCTTGTCAAAGCCTTTGATACGGCAACCAATACTTGTTTCGCCCGTATAATGTTCACCAAGTTCCCCCGGATCGGGTAATACCGCTTTCAGAAATTGAATCGGCACAATTTCTACTCCATTATATATTACGGGATCGATTCGAGCCATGCCGATGTTCTGAATAACTCGCAAATGCGTAAGATATTCCTGTCCGAAAGTCATCCAGAAACGCGCCCTTTTGAGCGTGGGGAAATTCTTAACCAATGATTCCAATTCTTCGTGATAAATAACGTATGATTCTTTGGGTCCGATATTCGGATAATTCAAGGGCTTATGAATTTCATGCGGCTCGGTGATAACCCATTTCCCGTTTTCCCAATATTTTCCTTTTTGGGTTACTTCCCGAATATTGATTTCCGGATTGAAGTTGGTGGCAAAAGCTTTTCCGTGATCGCCGGCATTACAATCAACAATGTCCAAATACTCCATTTTACTGAAATGGTGTTTAGCGGCATAAGCGGTAAAAATGCTTGTTACGCCCGGATCGAATCCACATCCGAGAATGGCGGTCAATCCGGCTTTCTTGAACTTATCCTGATACGCCCATTGCCATTTGTATTCAAATTTCGCTTCATCCTTCGGTTCATAATTGGCGGTATCGAGATAGTTAACTCCGGCTTCTAAACAAGCGTCCATGATGGTTAAATCCTGATAAGGCAGAGCGACATTGATTACTAATTCCGGCTGAAATTGTTTGAATAAAGCAACCAATTCCGGCACATTATCAGCATCCACTTTAGCAGTTTCTATCCGCTTATTGTCGTAACGGGTTCCGATAGCATTGGCAATAGCGTCGCATTTCGATTTTGTGCGGCTTGCTAAAAGAACATCCGTGAAAACAGCATGATTTTGAGCCGCTTTGTGCGCTACTACGGTTCCAACGCCTCCCGCTCCGATAATAATTACTTTTGCCATAATTTTAAATTAATGAACTGCAAATATAAGGTATTTTTTTTATTTTTCAAAATCACAATAACTAAAAATCCAAGGACAAACTTGCCGAATCTGTTAAACGCTATTCTTAATCAATTTTCCCGAAAACTTACATTTTGTAATATAAACAACAGGGATTGCTGCGTTTTCACCGCTTTTTCATGACATGGACTTCGGTCGTACCAAGTCCGTACCATGGTCGTATTTTGGTCGTACATAAAATTAGCCCTCGAAATTGACATTTTGCTATTTTTTTATTCATCCGGCAGGAAGCGTAGTATCACATTTTAAGATAAGGTTGAAACCGGTTTAGCGTAAAACCAAAGTATAATTCTTCACAAATGATAACTTTCAAAACTGAAACAATCTGCAAATATACAAAATTTATTGTGTATTTCCAAATATTAATATTATTTTTGCACTTTATTATTTCTAATACAAAATACATTGAATTTATGTTACATATCAGATTTACCCTTTTGCTTATCACGTTGAGTATAAGTATGTCACTACCGGTATTAGCTCAGTTGAGACCGGGCATCGATTATCCTGCCGAGATTGAAGACCCCCAATGTCTGGGTATTAACAAAGAACCGCATCATGCAACTTTGATGCCTTACGCCAATCTGCAGGAAGCGCAGAATGCGATTCGTTTAAAATCTTCGCTTTGCATTAATTTGAACGGACAATGGAAATTTAATTGGGTACCCACTCCCGATAAGCGACCGGTCGATTTCTATAAACAGGGTTATGATGTTTCGGCTTGGAAAGAAATTCCCGTTCCTTCCAATTGGGAAGTGCAGGGATATGGAACGCCTTTTTATCGTAATCTGGGTTATACCATTAAAAAAGATTTCCCGCACGTGATGAGCGAACCCGATCCAAAATACACTGCTTTCAAAGAGCGGAATCCGGTGGGCAGCTACCGTCGCGATTTTGATATTCCCGCCGATTGGATCGGAAAGCGTATTTTTATTACATTCGAAGGAGTCGATTGCGCCTTTTTCATTTGGGTGAACGGCGAAAAAGTGGGTTTCAGCGTCAACAGCCGCAATGCAGCCGAATTTGATCTTACCAAATACGTAAAACAAGGAAAGAACACTTTAGCCGTAGAAGTATATCAATATAGTTCAGGCACCTGGCTTGAAGATCAGGATATGTGGCGATTACACGGCATTTACCGCAACGTCTATCTTTGGAGCGCTCCTCAGGTGCATATCCGTGACTTTTTTATAACGCAGGATTTAGACAAAGAATATAAGGATGCTACAGTTACGGTATTGGCTAAAATGAAAAATTACGGCGACAAAGCCGGTAAACCGCAAACATTTACTGCTACGCTTTATGATAAATCAGGCAAGGAAATAGCAAAATCGAGCGCTACCGGAAAAGCGCTTAATCCGAAACAGGAAGAACAGCTTAGCGTTACGTTCCCTGTTGCAAATCCTGAAAAATGGACGGCAGAAACGCCTAATTTATATACAGTAGTTCTGACTAATTCCGAAGGTGAAACACTTTCTTCCAAAACAGGTTTTCGCAAGTTGGAAATCAAAGGTCGGATCTTTACGGTCAATGGAGTACCCATTAAGCTGAAAGGAGTCAATCGCCATGAACACTGGTCGGATGTAGGTCATGCCATCACCGAAGCGCAGATGATTCGCGATTTGGAAGTAATCAAACAGGGCAATTGCAATCACGTGCGCACCTGCCATTATTCCGACAACCCGCGCTGGTATGAGCTTTGCGACGAATGGGGAATCTGGTTGGTCGCCGAAGCCAACCTTGAATGTCACGGATACGACGGGCGATTTGATAATGAACTGCTGATGAAAAATGCGATTCTTGACAGGCAAGTGGCAAACGTTCAAAACTTTAAGAATCATCCCTCAGTAATTATCTGGTCGCTCGGAAACGAATGCGGAGGAGTGGGTCCTAACTTTGTTGCCGCCTTGGATACTGTAAAAGCAATGGATCCAACACGGTTTGTTCATTATGAACGTTTCGGAATCGGGAAAAGGAATCCTTCGGATTTCGACGGCAAAATGTACGGAACTCCTGATGATTTTGCAAGAATCGCTCAGAATAAAGACCTGACGAAACCTTTTTATATTTGTGAGTTTGCTCATGCTATGTTTAATTCGATGGGTTCGCTGGCAGAATATTCGGAAACGATTGATAATAATCCCGAAATTACAGGCGCTGCTATCTGGGAATATCAGGATCAGGCATTGTGGAACAAGCGCGATCCGAATCGTCCAATATTGGCTTACGGCGGCGGTTTTGGGGAATATCCCAACGACCATTATTTTATACACAAAGGAGTGGTTTCATTCGACCGCGCAACGGAAGGCGCAAGTGTAAAGCCGCATTATCCCGAAATGAAAAAAGCCTATCAATGGATTTCTACCGATTTGGTTGACCCTGCCGCCGGAATAGTACGGATCCGGAATAAATATCAATTTATTTCTCTTGATGGATTTAATGCTTCATGGACGCTCTCTGAAAACGGAAAGGAAATTGATAAGGGAACTTTTGAAATTCCCCGTATCGAAGCTCGTAGAGAAAGAACGACTTATATTCCATATAAAATTAACGATCCGAAACCCGGCGCCGAATATTTCTTACGAATCTCTTATACCCAAAAAGAAAAAACATTGTGGGCGGACAAAGGTTTTGAAGCGGCTTCCGAGCAATTCAAATTACCTGTAAATACTCCGCCTTTGGCAGAAGTAAAAGTAACTCAGCCGGTAAAGCTCGTTCAGGATGCTCAATCGGTGAAAGTGTCCGGAGACGGATTTTCCGTAACTTATGATAAAAAGACCGGATTCATGAGCCAGTTAGTGAAGAACGGCGTTAATCTGTTAACAGCGGATGGCGCTCCCAAACTTCAGTTGTGGCGTGCCGCCCATCGCAACGATGATATGTGGGCAAACCGGTATTGGGAAAAGTTTGGATTGAACGACCTGAAATATTTGCTGGTTGACTTAAAAGCAGAGCTTGTTGATAATTCTTCAGTCAGAGTGATTTCTACGGTAAGAGCCGATGGGAAAAATGGATTTGGCGCTTATCACACGGCGACTTATTTAATTAAAGGAGACGGTTCGGTGAAAGTTGATAATCAAATTCATTTTGTCGGTTTACGCATCAATCCAGCGCGAATAGGAGTACGCATGTTGTTTGATAAAAAACTCGATCATGTAACCTACTTCGGTCGAGGTCCGATTGAAAATTATCCCGACCGTAAAACCGCATTTGATGTAGGGCTTTACACTTTGGACGTAAACAATCAGTATGAATACGAAAAACCGATGGAACGCGGAAATCACGAAGAAGTCAGATGGGCTGATCTGAACGGTAAAGGAATGCCGTCGCTTTTGATTCAAGCAGATAAAAATCTCATGCAATTTTCGGCATTGCCTCACACCGACGAGCAAATGTTTCCGGTAGAATATAAGATTGATCTGCCTGCGAGCGCCGCTACGGTCTTCTGTTTATCTGCAAAGACCTTGGGAGTCGGTTCCAACGGCTGCGGTCCCCGTCCTTTGGATAAATACCTTATTTGGACGGATGATACAGGGTTTGCATATACGTTAAAATTAAAATAAGGAATAGCGTTATATATCTCCTTCGGAGATAAGTTCGCACCTGAGCGGATTAACCGCCGGCAAGTGCTCTTTAACCTGTTGTTTTACGGAGTCACAATATAAACAGGCAAATTTATTTTTTCCTTTTTTAATTGAATGCCGAAATTGTTTTCCAAGTCTTCAATCATCAGGTTGTCGTAGAGATAATGGAAATTCCAATCATACAAACCGGTATCATTGCCTTTATAATAATACAGATTCCCTTTGATATCGCTTAAAATGGCGGCAATTTCTTTCAGGCTTAGATTATCGGCTTCAATGCGATCGGTTCCTACAATATAAGAAGGATTGGCGCTGCTGCCCCAATCAATTTGCTTATCGTCCCAAAGCCGTTTGGGATTGACAACATCCAAAAGGATTGCTTCCATTGGCGTGCTTCCGTTTTGAATCTTTATGGACAATTGCTTTTCAACAAGTTTTAGAATTTTAGATTTTGAGTTTAATAATTCCGATTGGTTGCAACTCATCGAAACTCCGTAATCGGTAATGCCTTGCAGCAGGATTTGGAAACTCGAACAACCTGCTAAATATTTGATAAGTCCGGTTAAAGGACCCGAATAATAAAAGATACCGTTATCGATGTACATTTCTTTTTCTGCTACAGGCAGCCTTGCGATATTCAGTTCCTTATCTTTCGATGAAACGCTTTTAGCAAGCGTGGTTGGAACCGTGTAAAACAAATCGCTCCAAGATTTTTCCGGTTGAGAATTGTATTTCGCCGCATATTGTTTGATCATTTGCACCGTAATATTTGCTGGATGACCTTTATACAATACGTTCCCGTCTAAAGTAAGCAAGACAGAATAGGGACGGCTTTGCACTTTAAAAAGATTTATCATACTGTTGGGCTGATAATCTTGTAAGACGGCAAGCCGGATGGGATTTTTCCGTAAATATGCCAAAATGGTTTCTTCATTTTCGTCGCTTACCGAAACTATGAATACGTCGTCGGAAACTTCTTTCTGAAGTATTTCCAACTGTTCGCCGGCGGGTCCGCAGGGCGCGCACCATGTTGCCCAAAAATCGATGAGAAGGAGTTTTTGATTACTAAATGAGACGATTTTGTTTTTGGAAATCTCTTTCGTAATCATATAAGGAGGCTGGCTCGCAGCAGATAGCGAAACAACTATCATTCCGGTCAGAAAAAAAAAACTCAATCGATTGCTGTGCATACTTCAGTAAATATAAGTATTCCTCACTTCGTTTACAATAACGCCTCTCCTGAAGAAAAAAGGAAGTGTCATTCCGAACGGAGTGAGGAATCTATACTTAAAACTTAGTAACCTTATTGAAGAATTCTAAATTCGGTTCTTCTGTTTTGTTGATGTTCGGCTTCCGAACAATCTACGCCATTTGAACAGCGATTTACTAATTTTGTTTCTCCCCAGCCTTTAGCAACCAAACGATTGCGAGCGATACCGTGATCTACAAGATAATTAACCACCGATTGCGCTCTTTGTTGAGACAGCGACATATTGTAATTATCATCGCCGCGTGAATCGGTATGGGAATCAATTTCAATTCTTAATCCCGGTTTTTCTTTCATCAACTTCAACAGGGTATTGTCGATAACTTTTTCCGATTCGGGAGTAAGTTTTGCGCTGTTAAGTTCATAATAGATTGGAAGCAGATTGGGATTTGAAGCGTCAACAAGATTGCAGTCCACTTCTTCCCAAGTTGTAAGACCGCCTTTTTTCACTAATTCCCTTTTTGTAATCGTTTTTGTTACAGCAGGAACTACAGTTTCTTTTACTTGTGCCGGAACATCAACAACCACTTTTTTGATTGTTGTGTATTCAGCCGGTACTACAATTTCTTCAACGCTGGCTGGAGTTTTTACTACTTGTTTTTTATAAGTCGAAGTAGCTCCCGGTTTTGTTGTTGACTTTGTTGTAGCAGGCGCAACCAATGTGGTTATCGGAACAGTTTGATTAACTTCCGGAGTTTCCACATAACAAGCTACCATACAGTCTTCTTTATTGACTGACGGGCAATTGTCCAATTTTTTATACTCCCAGCGTCCAGATTTGGGTGTTATCTGAACGGTTTGAGAAGAGGTTCCAAACTTGGCAGGAACAACTTCTAATGCAGTTGAGCCGGCATTACTTTCATAACTTACCGTAGCGGTTTCATAAACTGCAGGATGGATAACATACCTTTTAGAAGCTTCCTTGACCAATACTTTTTCTTCAACGGTTTTGTAAGTGGCAGGCGTTGTCGTTAAGACTTTGTATTCCGGTTTAATAACGATGGTTTCGGTAACATCGCGGTATTCGTCTGCCGTAATACATTTTACATAACATTTACCAGGTTGTGCCGTCGGAGGCAACTCTTGTGTAACTTGAGTTTGTGCACTTAAAGCCCCCGTAATTAAAAAGGAGGGCAACAGCAATAAAGCTAATCGTTTGACTGAATTCATAATCTAAATAAATTAAGTTAAGTTAAATAATAAATAATATTTTGTATTAAAATTTTCATTAGAAAAACGCTGCAAAAATAAGAAAAAAAAATTAATGACAACCTTTTTTTTAGATTTTTTTTTCGGTTTTATATCTTTTGGTTTGTTAAAAAGTATATTATTGCAAATTGCGACTTCGAATTGTCATAATCGTGAATGATAAAAATGCTTAAAAACTTTTCGCAATTCAAAGGGATTCATTACTTTTGTAGCCAAATTTAGTTTTGCATGAAACAATTACGTTTAAAAGTGATAAGTTTTTCCTTTATTGCCTTGTTACTTACCGCGTGCGGGGAATACAATAACATATTGAAATCTACGGATTTAAATGTTAAATTCGATTACGCAAAGAAATATTTCGAGGATGGAAAATACAGCCGGACGGCGACATTGCTGGAAGATGTTGTGAAGATGACCCGTTCGACTTCCCGGGGTGAAGAAGCCTTATCTCTGTTAGCGCAAAGCTATTATAAAATGAAGGACTATTCAACGGCATCCGAATATTTCAAAACGTATTATACGTCTTATCCTAAAGGAGACTATGCCGAATTATCACGTTTTTATTCCGCTTACGGTTTATATCTCGATTCCCCTGATCCTCGTCTCGACCAGACGGACACTTATAAAGCCATGCAGCAGTTTCAGGATTATATTGAATTGTATCCTCAAAGCGAACGGAAAGACGACGCTCAAAAGGCTCTGTTTGAATTGCAGGAAAAATTAGCCCTGAAACAATTGCTTGCAGTTCGGTTATATTATAATTTAGGTAATTATTCTATTATCCCTTTTCCGGGAGGAAATTATCTTTCATGCGTAATTACCGCTCAAGATGCGATTCGAACCTATCCTTATTCAAAATATAGAGAAGAACTTATGTATTATATGTTTAAGGCGAAATATCAAATGGCGATACAAAGCGTGGATGAAAAAAAGAATCTTCGGATTCACGATGCTGAAGATGAATATTTTACGTATGCCAACGAATTTCCTGAAGGAAAATATATGAAGGAAATCAAGAAGTTGTATGAAAGCATTGATAAAAAATTAACAAAAGAATAAATAGTTAGTTATTATGGATTATAAAAAAACATTGGCTCCGGATACTACAATTACGCGAGATATGCTGAAGCTCGGCGAAGAAACGGGAAACGTTTATGAAACCGTGCGCATTATCGGTAAACGCGCAAATGAAATAGCCGTAGAAATCAAACAGGATTTAGGTAAAAAACTGCAAGAGTTTTCTACAACCGTCGATAGCTTGGAAGAAATTTTTGAAAACAGGGAGCAAATTGAAATTTCCCGCTATTTTGAACGCTTGCCTAAGCCAACCTTGATTGCTACGCAAGAATATATAGATCATGAGGTATATTACCGTAACCCTGCAAAAGAAAAAGATAAATTGGAAGAATTATGATTCAGCGTATCCAATCGGTTTATTTGTTCCTCGTGTTTTGCCTCATGGCAGCGGTTGTGTTTTTTCCAATTGCAGTTTCTTCTTCTTTATCTACTACATTAAATGATTTTAAGGAAGGTTTTAACACGGGATTAGCTTTGGGAGTTGCAATAATGGCAATAATTACTGTTTTCCTTTATAAGAATCGCAAAAGGCAGATTGGAATCTGTTATGCACTGCTGATAACAGAAATTTTGATATATGTATTGTATTTCATTTTTGAACGGGATTATCTGTCGCTTGCGAATTTTTACCAACACGCAAGGTTTACTTTCGTTTTTCCTTTCATTGCAATCATTTTGCTTTTCTTAGCTATCAGATCAATAAGGAAAGATGAAAAATTGGTTCGGTCGCTGGATCGATTGAGGTAAGAGGATTTTTTGTTTCCGACTGCTGCGTTGCTATCTGGCGATTTATAAATTATAAAAGCAAGCGATGAGGAAAGCAAATGTATATTATAATGGAATACCGGCGGGAGAATTGGTTGAAATTTCCGGTAAGGAATATATGTTCAGATACGACTATAACTACTTTCTGGATACAACCAAGCCTGCTATCAGTTTGACTTTGCCAAAGACTCAGCAGGAATATTGTTCCTCTTACCTGTTTCCGTTCTTTTTTAATATGTTATCAGAAGGAAGCAACAGAATGACTCAATCAAGATTACTTCGTATAGACGAAAAAGATCATTTTGGAATTTTATTGGCAACGGCTCAACAGGATGTTATTGGAGCTATAACCGTTAAACCAGTTTTGCAATGAGAGAGATAACGAATTGTCCTTCTACTTTGGCGCGGGGGTACGACACATACAGTCCTGCTGCTTTGAAAAATCTTTTTGATAACCGGAAGATTTCTCATATTCTTCCTTATGAGCCAATAGAAAAGAATGAAGAGGATGCAAAACTCTTTATGGATAACAAAAAACGTATTTCCATATCAGGTGTTCAAAGCAAATACTCCATGATTGTTGAGGATGGAAAATTGAAACTGACTCCCGAAGGAGAACAGGGACTATACCTGTTGAAGCCCAAACCAATCGAAATAAGGAATCCACAGGAGTGTGCAGCCAATGAAAATCTTACCATGCAAATAGCAGAACAAGTATTCAAGATAGAAACGGCAGCTAATGGCTTATGCTTTTTTCCGGAAGGAGAAATTGCCTACATTGCCAGACGATTTGATGTTGCTCCTGATGGCAGCAAATACAGAGTAGAAGACTTTGCTTCATTAGCCGGAATTTCTTCCGATAATGCCGGGATGAATTTTAAATATGATTATAGTTACGAAGGAATTGCCGAGTTGATAAAGAAATATGTGACGGCTTTACCTGTGGAACTTTTGAAGTTTTACCGTTTAGTGCTTTTCAACTTCCTGTTCTCTAATGGAGATGCTCACTTGAAAAACTTTTCTATTATGGATAGAGGAGAAAACGATTTTCGTCTTGCTCCGGCTTACGACCTATTAAATACAAGGATTCATGTGGATGATACAGATTTCGCTTTAGATAAAGGACTTTTTAAGGAAGATAGAAAGGAATTTTTTAAGGAAGGAAAAGCGATTGGTATAACTTTCAGGCGCTTCGGTATATTGATAGGACTGCCGGAAAAAATAATTGATAACGAATTATCCGTTTTTACAGCAACGCATCCTGAAATAAATGAGTTGATTAATAACTCATTCTTGTCGGAAAAGATTAAAAGGCAATACCTGATGCTCTATCAAACCAAGAGAAACCGACTTGCAGATATGAAAATTTAATCGCTGGAAACAGTAGAATATTTTTGAAATATTTATCCTGATTTTATTTGTTTATTGTCAAAAAGTTTATACTTTTGTAGTAATTAATAGATAATGAATTTCACATGAAACAAAGTATTGTCAATAAATTAAATTCATTTTTTCCGGCTTATCCAATTGAAAAGGCATGGATATTCGGCTCTTACTCTCGCGGTGAAGAAACACGCAAGAGCGATATAGATATAATGGTGCGGTTTGATAAAGACGCCCATATTACGCTTATCGATTACGCCGGGATTATGATTGATCTTGAAAATTTGTTGCATAAAAAAGTAGATTTAGTACAAGAAGGAACTTTATATAAATTTGCCAGGGAATCTGTTGAACAAGATAAAATATTAGTTTATGAGAGAGCAAATTAGAGATAAAAGCAGATTGGAACATATTCTTGATGCAATAGAAAAAGCTCTTGAATTTACTGAAAATGTCAGTTTTGATGATTATAAGGATAATACATTACTTCGATATGGTGTTGTAAAATGTGTTGAGATTGTTGGAGAAGCAAGCTACAAACTAACAACGAAATTTCGTGAACAATATCCTAATATAGAATGGAATAAAATTATTGCCATGAGACATATTTTAGTACATGGCTACTACCAAACCAAAGATGAAGTTGTTTGGGACACGGTAAAAAATTATTTTCCCCACTTAAAAGAACGAATACAGACATTATACAATAACGAAATCGAATAAAACAATTCGCTTGTTACTAAAATAATTATAAAATTATAAAGTTATGACATAAAAAAACAGATTGAGAGGCAACTCTCACAACATTAGACATAGTCGAAAAGCGTTTAGCTTTTTATCTTATTCAGTTTGGAATCTCGACAATTTCAAGAAATAATCAAGAACAAAAAGGTAAACGCTCATGTTTCCTATACGGGCGTGAGCTTTACTCTTTATTTGATTATTTCGGGTAGTCGAGAACCTCAAACTATAAATAAATGAGTTTTGTTCACGCCTTTTTTATGTCTGCATGATTTAGATTGAATTATTAAATATATATTTTAACACTCAAAAAACAAAAAAAGTATGAGAACAAAAGCATTCTTAGTTGCATTAAGCGTAATATGCTTCGCAACAGTGAGTATGGCACAACAAAAGTTTAATGTGCAAAACGGAACAAAAACAGAGTTTTACAACGATTTGGAAACGGCTATCTCCAAAGCAGCTTCCGGCGATACAATTTATTTGCCGGGGCGAGTCATTCATGTACAGAATGACCTAGTGATTGACAAAAAACTGGCGATAATTGGAGCAGGGTGCGACGTGGATTCCATTGGCGGGCTGCAAACAACGGAAATAATAAGGAGTAACGGCTTTTATGCAATAATTAATTTCCATAATGGCTCGGATGGCAGTTTGCTTACAGGTTGTATTACAGGTAGTGTTCAATTCGGAAATATGAATCAATATCAGGAACCGCAACAGAACATACAAAATGTAACTATATGTCGTAATAAATTAGATCAAATTACATTAGGTATATCACAGTCGAACAATCAAGTGAAACAAATTAGTATCAGTGAAAATATTATTACTTATGCTTATTCAATAGTTGGCAATAATGCGTCTGATTGTATTATTAATCATAACTGTCCCATCTTTCAAAACATAAAAAGTTCTTGAAAAAAGATTACTTTTGTTTAGGCAAAAACGCGTAATCCAACAAGAACTTTTTATGAGTACAAAATTAGGTAAAAAATCGGAAAAACCG
>Ga0209629_10001656_pt1 | contig 14329 bp, 3 predicted proteins | sample TergutCu122P5_FD_187286 | JGI IMG/M metagenome (GOLD analysis project Ga0209629, IMG submission 187286) | Cubitermes ugandensis P5 segment gut microbial communities from Kakamega Forest, Kenya - Cu122 P5 (SPAdes) (version 2) | ecosystem: Host-associated > Arthropoda: Insects > Digestive system >... | reverse complement strand
ACATATTGAAACTGGCAGGAATATGTGGTTTCTGTAATGTTAATATCTGTACTTAACATCAAAGTAACTTGTGAGTGACATAAAGCCATTAAATTGAACTACAAAAACTCTCGCACTAATGCCGCATTGTCTTTAGGGTTCCAAGCACTTTAAATTGCACTTGCATATCTACCAGCAATTAAGTACTGTCTTATCGCGTTGGGCGGAGCTCATGCGCCGTAAAACTAGCCAACGTAGGCACCGCACGCAGTCAGATGACTACTAGGAGGGGTGGCTGCATTGCACTTTCAAAGTTAATGCGATACAGCTGTAGACGTACAGTACGTGGAAATGCACGATGTCCACACTTTTCTCTGGCCATTATCTCTGTAACCGTTCAACTTTGGATATAGGTGTTTTGGGTTATATCGGTATAGTTTAACATAAGGAGCACTCTCCTGAAGTATTTCACATTCCTCCTGGGACACCCTGTATATATATATATATATATATATATATATATATGTGTGTGTAAATACTATCACAAACAATGTTATGTTACAAGTATATTTGTGGCATGGTATTTATAAGAGTGTTTAATATCAAAAATAATTTTTGTATAGCCTAAGGATCAGTCCCCCCCCCCAAAAAAAAACCCATTGAAGAATTCTGGGTGTGCACCTGCTCCCATATACATAAAGACAGTAAACTGTATCAGGTTTCTGCTTCATATTGTGGCATTTTTTATTGCTACATCACATAGCCTGAGCTATAATTCTGGGTACCCTAAACTTAAAAATGTTGATACCAGACCACACGGTGTCCAGATGCAGATGACAGGTTCCTTCAAAACACTGGTACCAAAACTACAAGTCCACATATTGTTATAAAAACAGTACATAAATACAAAGGTAAAGGTAAAGCAGTCCCGTTACAGGCCTGGAGTGGCCCAGAGGGTTCCAGGAAGTTAAGGTTCCCAGATTTCATGACAACGGCACAGGATGGTGGTAAGGTTGTCAGCCTTATGCACCGGCCACCTTTACCCCCAGGAAATACACCTGGTACTCATTTCTGAGTCGACCCCAGGGCCATAGTGAGAACGGAAGGATTATGACACTGAAAAATTCCAATGACACCATTGGGAATCAAACCTGCCGGTTTGTAGCAGAGTGCCTTAACCACTACACCACCGCATGCCTCCACATGCATTATGTGGAATACAAAAATAATGATGAAAATACAACAAAATTATTTTTAAAAAATACAATCCACAACCTAAGCTAGTGTATCTCTGTTTTAGTACATTTTTTCAATGGATCAGTAACATAATATATATCTTCATAAGGAAACAGCTTATAAGTTTTCAGGACTGTGGCAGTGTACCACATCGGACAAGCCAGGAAAAGTGTCAAAAAGATGTTTCCTAATTTCAAATGTCTCCGTGGGTAACGTAAAACCTGCAACCTAGGAGATGAGCGGGACTGAGCCACACAGTGGACAAAAATACATGCATGTGAGTTAACAGATACCGTATTTCCTGGCCCATAAGACGCACTGTGATTTTTTTTGTTAGAAATTTTAGAAAAAAATAATGATGAATGTATTTTAATTTTAGTAATTTATTGGAAGAAAACAGATTTGTTACATACCAAAATTAGCAACCATAATATAATTTACTCATCACAGAAATCCAGAAAATCATTGTCACTGCCACTAAAATCATCTTCATGGTTGTTTTCACTATCTCACGATAAAGATGTTGTATAATAGATGTACGAGTATTTATAAGTTTGGAAATAATACCTTTGGCGCATAAGATGCAGGTCAAATTTAGGTCACATTTTTCGGGGAAAAAAGTGTGTCTTATGGACAGGGAAATATGGATAAACTAAAATAGAAAAATGCACTTTCATTATACCAACAGTGTCTGGAATGGAGTTCAGGTGGCTCTGTACAAGGGTACTGAGGGCTCTGTTCCATGTGATAAAGCCCCCAGGGCATGTGGTGGACCAGCCGCCTCCATTTATGGCCTATGTTAAGAATGCAAGGAACTGTACCTCCTGTCTCACACACACGTCTTCATGGCATGCCGCCTAACTGAGTGTGAAAACGACTTTTATGTTTTAAACTGCCCACAGGCTGTGGTATACTTAATACACACTTCAGAAACTGGCTTTACTGGCAGGGAGTTGTGACTTTAACGACAGAGCCAGATTTCTAAGGCGCATTCACAAAATTGTGAAAAGCGACTATTAACTTCGTCTTGTCTGTCCATCCGTCTGTCCGCACGTAAAAACTTGGCTCCTACTGGACGGATTTTCATGAAATTTGATATGAGTATTTTTTGAAAACCTGTCAAGAAAATATAAGTTTCATTAATATCAGACAAGAATAAGGGGCACTTTTAAGTGAAGACCAATATACATTAATAATCAGAACTCACTCAGTTCTTCTTAGAATGAAAAATGTTTCAGAAAAAAATTGTAGAGAAATTCAAAACATGCACGTCATGTTCAATAACTTTTTTTTTAAATCATGCTCTTTATAAGATAATTTGGAAAAATGCCATAAGGCAGGGCTGGCCACAGATGACAATATGGTGCATGCACATTGCTTGCTGGATACCTAAGGCTACACATTCACACAGGTCATGTAACAATCATTGCTTGTCCACTGCAACAGTGGTTGCATGAATGCGCCTCCATGTTATGTTATGCATACAATGCTTGTCTTGTTGTCTTTTTATGTTGATACTAGGCCTATCAGTAATGAACCCAGGAAGTTCTGAACGACAGTAAGTACATTACCCACTATGGCCTGATCATCCAGTGTGACACCAGCATAGTTTCATTAAACAGACACATGATTAGTCAGCACAAGTGTTGACAAACAAATCATCATAGTGCGACAACAAATTAGGACCCACTTCAATGTATAATTTGGTAGCCTTATGAATTCTGTTAACAGCTATGTATTACAGAAATTTTCTGGAAAATAAATTACTGCCCTATATAGAGGATGCGCCCCTTACCAACATGCGGACAAATGTGGTTACATGGTGCGGCACTGCCACATATCAGGAGACAAGTGACGAGTTTTGAGTGAATATCATGAAGGAAGATGGAAAGAAAAGGTGGAGTGATGGCTTGGCCCACACAGTCACCAAACTTGAATCCATCAGAATTCTTCTTGAGGCGTTGCACTAAGTCAAACACAAAGCTGCCATTGACACATGCGTGGAAACATGGGATGGTACAAGTGGCAGTATGCATGCAGTCTAATGGTTGGCATTTTGAACATGCTGAAATTACAATGAAACTTAACACATTGTTCTAAATGTTTGGAAAGATGATGATAAAGGTGAGATGAAATTTTTCATTCAGTGTTACCCTAAGACAGCACGTGAGTCAACAAAAGTGTCAAAACCGCATACAGATTAGCATTTTTTTTTTTTTGCTTCAAACAACCTGCAGAACACATTTCTGAAGATTGAATGTGTGTTGCAAAACACCCTGTATTGTTCCACAACATAGCGTTTTTTTCTTTACTTCCCACACACATTAATTTGCCAGCTGATGGTAATGAAATTTAAAACAAAATATATGAGACTAGGGTTATAAGAAAAATGTTTATACATCATGGTATAACGGCAAGACTTTATTTACAGTTTTCCCAAACTCAGCAGATTCTTAGTAATACAAAAAGTCATGAGGCAGCAGGCAAAAAAAAAGAAATGTCTTTCTTCACCCAATTCCCTCACATCCACAAGTTCCTGCTTCTTGCTGGAGAACCATTTGTTTAGAGGCAGTTCAACTCATCCAAGAAAGTTCGACATTTTAACTTCAACACTTTCACGGCCTCAATAAACAGGACATCTGGTGGTAATGCTCCAGTGGATTCAATGGTGACTGGAAATAAAGAAGAGGCTGGTAGAAAATGCATCCAATATTTATGGTATATAAACAAATACAAAATATAATAATACATTTTACATAAAGTGTGTCTGTGACATAAAATTATGCACTATGGGTCTACTCAACTTGATGAGTCAAACATCCAACCCTTCTGTACAATCACATCAAAGCTCACTGTACTATTAATTACACTCAACAGGCGAATGATTAGCAGCTTTGGTGGTCTAGAGGTAAGCATGGTGGCCTCTTGTACCCGAGTTCACGGGTTCAAAACCAGCTGAAGCCGTCGGATTTTTCGGGCGAAAAAATCCTCAGCATGCCTTCCTTCGGAGGGGGAGTAAAGCCATCGGTCCCATGTCGTAAATTTACGGCATGTGAAAGAACCCAAAAGTGACATGGAAGTTGCCACTTTTGGCAAAATTCTTGGCCATTTCTCACCCACAGTTCCACCTTCCGCTGCTGGAGTTTGCTCGCGTCGTTCCAGACGTGGGGGACACCTGGTGGCAGGAGTTGGAACGATCTAATCACCCGTCCTCCAGGTTGGGGGTTTGACGTGCCGCTGGCAACGGCACTCTGTAAAAACCTTCCTGCTGAGAATACTCAACGATAGTTGAGCAGGCCATAACCCACAAAGGTTTCAGTGCCAACTGAAGAAGAAGAAGAGGTGAACGATCATGTTTATTTTTCTCATGTGTACATTCTCTGAAATAGAGTTATGCACTGCAAGCAACATTAACCTTTTAAAACCTACTGGTTATGTGCACCAACAGGTTTAATATTCATTCATTCCATTGGCATGTGCAGAATTCGATAATCCCTTGCCATTCTCAGGAGCTTCTTCCATTCCTCTCTGTTTCTCTGTTATGTACTTTTTCCTGCCACCTGTCCCCAACAACTATTCTTCCATCCTCTCTCACCCCATCTTGCCATCTATTTTGTGGTCTACCTCTCAATCTTGTTGTTCCAGAATTCATATAGAATACTCTTTTGGGACTTCTATTTTCTTCCATTCTCTGCACATGACCAAACCAACATAATCTATTTAACCTTACTGTCTCTATTATAGCTGGTTTTTTAACACTTGCATAAATTTCTTTATTAGATAATATCTTCCAATTTTCTTTTTCATTATCATATACTGGGCCTAAAATTCTTCTATACACTTTCCTTTCAAAAACGTTCAATTGCTTTCTATCTCTCTTTGTTAGTGTCCAAGTTTCTGACACACATGTTAACACTTTTGTCTAGTATTGTGTTCTTTAGCTCAATTTTAGTTTAACTCTTGAGAATTATACGTTCTGCCCACACTGTATTTATGTGTTTTGTATTTATCTGAGAACAAACAGCGACTTCTGCCCCATATAACATAAAATGATTGGTTTTTTATGACCAAGATGAAAAGTGTTTACTGCATGATAAGGACTGGGGCTTTAAATAAAGCGGTCTGCGCTTCATCTTTAAAATGTTAATTTTTGGATTTCGTAACATGAGAACAATTTTCAGGACAACAAAAATATTACAACAGAGACCTACAAGGTACGAACTAACACATGCTTAATAAATATTACACAACAAAGCAGTCAACTGGTACTGTTGATAGACAAAACAAATCAAAATTATGTGAGATTTCAGGCCTCTGTCACTGTGTAAAAGGGATCTTCACTCTTCTGAGATGTTATGTTGTATAGTTATGCCAGCATGGACTGTATTACTGTTTTATCCTACTCATTTTTATTGATGTGTATTACCATATGTTTATTACTACCCATGTAACTCTGGAGCTCAAGTCACTGGCCATGGGAATCGTTCTAAGAATTCTGTACACGTTCATGTTCTCTGCAATAGCAGAGCGGCCTGGAGTGAAGAGTTGGGCACTCAAGGTGACTAGCAGTCGTGGGACCCATCAGTTGATGGTGAATCATTTGTACTTTTATTTGCTACTCTCAATCAAGCAGTTACTGGGACAAGACGTCCCAGCATCATCTGGCGAGTCTAGTGGCAGCAGCAGTGCCTAATTAGTCTCCTCTTTCTTGTGTGTAACTACTAATTATTAGTAAAGACTATCAATGGAAGTCTGTGAAAGTTACACTGTATAGCCATCACCACTCCCTCACTCCTTCTAAGTAACGAAGTCGGGTCCACGCCCTGACCGGACAATATCTGAGATACGTCCAATCGGCGTCGTTTCTTCGGTGGATGCAACAGCTACACAGTGCAGACTGGTAGTTAGCTACCAACTTTTGGCACAACCTGTCAGTCCCATTGTCAAAGGTCAAGTAATTATCCTGTGTAACATACCAGAAGAGTGAAGATTTGAAATCAAAATTACATCATGAAATAAAGTAATAAAACAATCCGAACTGAACACTATAAAATGTCAACATAATTAAAACTGACTTCTCCCTACATGAATCAGCAATAATATGTCCAAAATGTCACCTTACCGAGATTATGGTCATGTTCCAGGGTAACACATCTTCACTTCCAAAAACCAACCATTAACAGAAAGTGACAATCTGAAGCTACAAAAATTTTTCAAACTGTTGTCCAACATGCTCACTGCTGCCACCTTCCCCTTCTCTGTCTTGAGCAAATCTAAAACATCCTTCAAAACAACATCCTCCTCCCTACTTCTATGTTTTCCCACACACACTCTTCCACACATACCAGGTGTCCTATAGCTTCCTTCAGTGCTCCAGCTCTATACGGTCCAGATATACCACACCCCAATATAAAATTCCATTTCCAATTCCTTTGCCTGTCTTACTTCTCTAAGACTTCTACCAGAGTTTCAAACCATGTGATTTTTCACAAGATGAGGATGTGAACCCCACATCCAACACACAGTCTGGAGAATGAGGATGCCTCTGCACTTAAGCAGTGAACCAACAAATGCCAACTGGTAAAATATGATTTAACATATCTTATTAATCACCCTCATGTTTCAGTCACATGTCCCTCATCAGGGTGCGCTACAAGAATGCCAGTAACATATACACAAATCAACAAATTGCGTGAGTATAACCACTAGTCATTACAGCGATTATCTCAAGCACTCACTACAGTTGTAAAATGTCAGATGATGTATTCTTAAAAACAGATAAAATTTTACATTGTTGTTTAACCCTTTAAACACGAACCGGAGACCGCTTTATTTAAAGCCCCAGTCCATACCATGCTGTAAGCACTTTTCATCTTAGTTATAGAAATCAACCAGTTTATACTGTAAGTGGCACAAGTCGCTGTTTGTTCTCAGATAAATACACAACACATAAATACAGTGTGGGCAGAACGTACAGTTGTTGAATGTTAAACTGGTGGTGCATCACGTAACCAGTAGGCTTTAAAAGGTTAAGCAAGTTTATTTCAACTACAAAATCTATGGTGATATGTGGAGGGACAGTCAGAGCACACTGGTTAACCCTTTACAGACGAACCGCAGACCGCTACATTTAAAGACCCAGTCCGTACCGCACTGTAAACACTTTTCATCTCGGTTATAAAAACCAATCAGTTTATGCTGTAAGTGGCACAAGTCCCTGTTTGTTCTCAGATAAATACAAAACACATAAATACAGTGTGGGCAGAGCGTACAGTTGTTGAATGTTAAACTGGTGGTGCATCACGTAACCAGTTACCTTGGAAAGGTTCAAAAAAATAAAACTGAGTGTGTTTTATGTTGATTGTTAGTTGTATATAGTTGATATACACCCTGTTAAATGAGTGGAGTTGTGTGCTGCACGGGAGATCGCTTAAGACATTTTTACAATCACAGGGGGCACTTGAGATACTCACTCTAACAACTAGTGGTTTCATTTATGCAATTTGGCGGTTTGTTTATATGTTACCAGTATTTCTGTAGAGTACCATGATGAAGGTCATGGAGGCGACTGAAACATGTAGGTGACCAATAATGTACGTCAAAGCATATTTTACCAGCAGGCATTTGTTGGTGCACTACATAAGTGTAAATATTCCTTTAATGCACAGATATAGAACACATTAAGTTGACGATATCCCTCTTTGTCCCACGCATTGCTCAAACCTGTTTGGCATGGTTGGTCCTACCAGCAAACAAAATGCCACTGCAGTGGCTTCCAAGTGCACTGATGCATGCCTCACCTCGCTAAATATGCCTTTGAAAAGGTAGAGACATTATGGTCTTTGCTAAATTTTATGTTCTGTTGACCGTGCATCTCTGTATAATCTTGTAAATAAAACCAACTTGGTACACAATTTATTCTTAGTATATATATTGATCTCTATGTGTTTCGGGCGACTATGTGCCCATCATCAGGAGAAACAACTGTGTTTATGCGACACTTGGTACTTGTTATTCTGTGTGGATGATGTCTGGTATGCACCAGACACACATCCACACAGAATAACAAGTACCAAGCTTTACAAAAACAGAGTTGTTTCTCCTGACAATGGGCACATAGTCGCCTGAAACATGTAGAGATTTATATATATATATATATATATATATATATTAAGAATAAATTGTGTACCAAGTCAGTTTTATTTACAAGATCAACGTCTTAATGATTATCCTTCTTCAAAAACCATTTATGTACACAATGTGTGTTAGCACCATCACATCTGCATTTCCAGTGCATCTTGTTATGCTGCTATTTCAAAAATTAGAAGGAAAGCGTACATACGTAAAGCAATACATGGCCTAGAAGTGTGACAGTTTCTGCTATACAGCAATGAGTTAGAAAAGTAACCTATAAAACATCCCCTTACACATAGTTCTGAAGATTAAAAATAATGGGGCAAAGCTGGGGTAAAGCTGGGACATTACACAATTGCTGTATATCAAAATACTTTAGCTTCAATATAATACCTACATATAAAATGATTCCTGACTCTGCCCATCCTGACAGCATCTTTGAGATCTTCGTAACGGTACACGTTCCTGCTGCAGGTGTCGTACCTTGCATCCAAAACTTTGGCTTTCTTTTTTCCTAAAATATCATTTTAATTAGAATTAATAAGTACATATTTGTAAAAGGACTAAAAAGTCACAGCAACGAACTAAAACATTACGGCAGCAAATAATCAAGTTACTTCAGTCATGCATTTGCTATCCAATTACTCAAAACATCCATGAATCTTCAAGCAACAGTTCCAATAACAGAAATAAAAATAGTCATCTGTATGGAATTACTTACAGTTAGACACCACATGGTCAAGTTCCTATTTTATTTGGGACATATCAGGTTTTACTGAAACGTCAGGTCTTACTGACATGCAACAGTCTTGCTATACTGTGCCTGAAAAGCGAACTTTTACAGACTTCAAAAGGCTATGGACTTCACCTTCACCTTTCCTGGCTCCACAGCTTAAGCATGGAGACACACCACTGTACCCACTTACACGAGAATTATTTTAACACCTAATGTTCAAAATTTTATGCAGAGAAGTGTAATTTATGAACAACTGAACTTTATGACCTAATCCAAAAAAAATATATCTAAAAAACTATACTTTAATTTGTGTAGGAGGTACTTACTGAATGGTAAAGGCCTCTTAGAAGACCTAAGTATGAAGGGAAAATAACATTAAAGTAGACTTTAATGAAATATGTCAGGGATGTAGGATGGATTCATCAAGCTTAAGACTGGGTCAAGTGGCATGCTTCTGTGTTGAAGGTCCCCATCTCTCTCACACGCATTCAAGCCCACAAAACTGCTTGGACTGTTAACAGTTTATACTTTTAAAATTTCAGTCAAATTCAATTAAAATTTCATAGTCCAGCCCACTCATATCTGCACAGTATGATGTTACACTACCTTAGCAACTCAGCTTGACCTAAAAGAATTAAAACAAATGGCCAACATCGTCATCGTGCTATGTCACTTACTTCCATGTACTCTGAGCAGTAACCGCACCTTCACTGCAGTTTATTCTTCTTCTTTAGTATTGAATTCTTCCAATAAAGTGTCTATTAGTAAATCGAGGCATTGTATTATTGGTGGAACGTTGGTACGGCACCTTCTGTTCCACTAAACTACCATATTTCACAAGATGGGCTTCTGTAAACTGAATTCTAATGCTCTTTCATTTTCTTGCCTGCACAGAGAATCCCCTCACTTACGTGATATCATACGAACGTTCTTCAACTTAATAGTTACCGGGAAGACTAGAAAATTAACTTATCTATTAAAACAAGAAAAAAAATCTCACACAATGAGTGTGATATTAAAACACAAGGTATATTTTTTCAACAAAAATTATGGACAGTGATGAAACCAAAGGAGTAACAAAAATTAGCACAGATTTCTCAGTTACAAAACCATTTTTGAATGTAACCATCATGTAAGTTGGAGGACACCTGCATTTTTCAGAAAATTATGAAATGAGTTCAGAACTGTGCCACTTAGTGCCTTGAGCAAAGGTAATTAGTTCACCCTATAACAGGCCATGAAGGCCCAAGGGTGGAGTAGAGGTATAGCACTACTCTTTCTTTAACATTGGCGCCAGATGGCAATGGGTGGTGAATGCCACGTCCATGCTGCTTAACCCTTGGGAAAGACCCGGTACCCATTGTACAGGAGGATGGGTGGGCCCTAGGGCTGGTGTGGACGGGTGCGGAAAATCTCGCCCCCACTGGGATTCGATCCCCAGACCGTGCAGTCCGTAGCAAGTCGCTATACCGACTGCGCTATCTTGGCCCATGCCTTGTGCAAAGACTACATGTATTATTCCATCAGGTGCTTTCACTCTAACAAATATGACTGCTGGACCTGGTCATTCAATTTGACAGCCCTTCTCTCACACCACCACCACAACCATATCCTAGTAGTACGACCCATATACACACGTTTCCTTCTCATCTTTCCTTCCTCTGCTACCCGTATTATTTAATATTTAATGCTTTGCAATGCAATCTTTCTCAGACAGCCAGCCAGCCATGTCATGTCAAACTGGAATGCACTGCCAGTGTTTCAGAAGCTGTTAAAATGGATAATGTGGTGAGTGCCACCAATATAGGTTGCATTTATAAACACAGTTTGGATCTCACAGCCCAGCCCAAACTGTATTTATAAATAAAAAATACTCTTACGGTTTAGTATGCCCTCAAGACAGAGGCAGCAGATTCTAAAAAAAATGCTGGTACACATCACATTCCAAAAGACTCTAATTTTATGGGAAAAAAATAGAGTGCAAGGTCTATGAAACAAATGTAAATAGTCTTGCTTACCGGTTATAGTTTCTTCAATACCAATAACTCCAGGTGAGAAGCACTTTTGTAACCTTTCTGCCTGTTCGTCCTCCACATCACGTGTAAGGGTTACTTCTGGCAGAAGCCTGTAGGAAGCTGTAGCTGCAACAGTACATTACACATCAAATAATAAAGAAAAATACATTATAAAATGTGTAGCGATCTGTCCTTTTCCACCTGTTTCAGGTAACTCGAATATTACTGCATTCTATTAAAGGGCTACCTAGGTAGGTTTCAACCTTTCATAGGCCATGAAGGCCCTTAGGGACAGTAGAGGTATAGCTCTACTCCATTTTTTACCTCGGCACTAGAAGGGGGTGAGGGGTTGGTGTCACGCCCCGGCCACACCTTACCCCCGGGAAAGACCTGGTACCCATTGTACAGGAGGCTGGGTGGGCCTCAAGGCTGGTCTGGACAGGTGCAGAAAATCTAGCCTCCACCAGGATTCGATCCCCGGACCGTCCAGCCCATAGGAAGTCGCTATACCTACTGAGCTATCCCGGCCTACTAAACGGCTACCTCATTCATATAATTACACTAACATGGTTGCTTCTAAACGTACGCTCGGTTGTGTTGAGCATGCAGTTTGTTACTCCACCATTAGAAAGTGCATGCAGCTGTAATTTTTAATTCCTCAGCCACACGTAGGTTACCTGACAAAGACACGAAAATACTGCAAATGGTGTGCAGACATTAAAAATTTCAGTACTATTGTGCACCAAATGTTCTACCTTTCACTGGCTTTCCAAATCTATGGTAAGGGTGCATTTCAAAGTCAGTATGGCACACAGAACTTGACACTGTTGGAGAACAATAATACTAAATTTCCTAGTAGTAAAAGGAACCAGGCTAGAAAGAAATCCATTGGATTCAAAACAATGGCATCAAAGACTCTCAAGGAAATATAACAGCAGATCAGAGACAAGTACTGAAAATTTGGGAGAATTATATTACAGAGCTCTGAGATTGAGGTAACTGACCAAAAACCTGGAAGTTGAACCCAAATGGGAAGTAGATAAAGACTAGAAAAGCCCTAATATCTTGCACAATGAAGTGAAGAAGGATATCATGAAGAGTAGGCTCCAAAAGTCTACAGCAGATGATGATGTACCTAGGATGTACTCAAATTGGTGGGAGACGTTAGTTAAAAACTAACGACACAACCGATCAATGACATACATGAAACTGCACAGAAGCAATACAGTAATGAACCTTTGGGTTCAATAAAATTGGGGGAAGGGGTGCTTCTGGACTAGTGGAGGACCCGTCAGCTTCTCATACAGGACGCCTCTCGATGTAGTTCAGTTGACCAGTCAGTCAGTCTGTATGTTAGTTAGATAACCAATCAGTCTGTTTGTCAGTCAGTCAGTCAGTTAGTTAGAAGATTTAGTTTGTGACAATGTGGTTTCTTCTACTTCAAAGATGGAGGTAGCAAGTTCCCTCAAAATATTGGTGGCCATCTACAGAGACTAAGCAGTGCTAAACCCAGAAGGCCACAATCCTACAAATGATTTCATTAAGTTAATTCCACTAAAATTTAAGACACATCTGCAAAATCAACATCACATTCTATAACATACAGACAACATCAGTATAAGATGACTCAGTGACATTCAGAAGGACCAACCGGAAACAGATTACTGAGATAGAACTGGTTCTAAAAAAGGTAAGTTGTGCCTGTCCATGGCAGAAAAGCATGTAGGGAGAGCAGAAGTACACCTCTACTAATTCTTAACCTCAGTGCTAGATGAAGGCACGTGGTCAACATCAAACCCTGGCCACAACACCCCTAGGAAATAACCCTGGTACCCACTGAATTAGACACTGGCTGGGCCCCAGAGCCATTCTGAATGTTCCGGAGGAAACAAAAATCCCTTGCACCAGACAGGATGCGAACCCCTGATTGTCCAGCCCATAGCCTAGTCTCGCTAACGACTACACTATCCCAGGTCATTGGCTCTGTACCATAACTAGTTAAGTTTTATGTACACAGAGAATGCCAGGAACAGGAAATGGGCCAAAGAACTATAGTAAGTAACATATGCTGCTGTACTAACAGTGTTGAACCTTCTCTCTACTATCATGGTAAAAGGTAAAGGTAAAGCTGTCCCATTACAGGCCTGAACAGGCCCACAGGTTTCCAGGAGGTTAAGGCCCTCAGATTTCTTGACAACCAGCACATGAAGGTGGTAGGTTGTCAGCCTTATGCACCGGCCACCTTTACCCCCAGGATTATTCTGGTACTCATTTTTAGAGGCTGAGTCAACCCCAGGGCACGTGGAACTGTCAGATGCGATGGAAAAATCCCCAGCAACACCGGGAATCGATCCCGGGACCTTCTAACTTGTAGCGCAGTGCCTTAACCACTACGCCACCCCAGGCCCTCTACTATCATGGTAATAGCTATAAAAGACACATGATAATCATACCTATTAAGATTTTTGGACTCACACACATGAAGAAGGGATACTTACCAACAGGTGAGAATTTTGCGTGGTCCTTGCCGATCCCTTTCACAGCATGGAGTTTCAGATCGAGTTCATGTCCTGGTCTCATCTTACTGATCAGAATGTCATCATGCACAGGACCAACATCCTTTGCTTTATATATGTCAGCCTGACCTCCAATTGGCAACCACTTCATATGTCTCGCATATACTGCAAAATTGAATTTCCACATTACTTCCTTCTGACATCATTACAGACTAACTGATTTATGAAACAAGTTGTGACAAAATAAATGTAAAAAACAGAGATAGCTTATTTCAAAGCAGTAAACCTAATTAAACTGAATTCAATGAGACGAAGGGAACTAAACCTGAAACCAATCACTTTCTGACATGGAAGTGATATCTGGATCGCAGCACACACACTGAAGCAATGCGTGTAACAAGTGACACGCATCACTTAAAAAATGCTCCATTTTTCATGACTATCTCATTCTGACAAGACGACTGTTTGCAGTCATCGGTCACCAAGCTGTATGGGATCAGTTCCCTCAATTTTAAACCTTAACCCTTAGGCTACTAATGTCGTATATATATGAAGCTCCTAGTAAAGCCAGAAATGCTAATGTCGTACATATATATGGACCTACGTTTGGCAACGCTGAAACAGTCTCTTTCTATTTGCTGCACAATGTTTCAACACTGAATCAATGCAGAGAGGTTTCCTGTGTCACATTTGTGTGTAAACACTTTGCCAGC
>Ga0209629_10001655_pt1 | contig 14330 bp, 6 predicted proteins | sample TergutCu122P5_FD_187286 | JGI IMG/M metagenome (GOLD analysis project Ga0209629, IMG submission 187286) | Cubitermes ugandensis P5 segment gut microbial communities from Kakamega Forest, Kenya - Cu122 P5 (SPAdes) (version 2) | ecosystem: Host-associated > Arthropoda: Insects > Digestive system >... | reverse complement strand
ACTCTAGCAACTCCCAGACAGGACTGAACAGGTTCTAACCGGAGCAGGAGGGAGGGTGGAGGTTGTGGCTTCACTCTCTCAAGGTCGCACAGCTGCTGAGCAGTGCGGCTTGTTTACACACAAATCAGTCCCTGTCATATTTGAACCACCTTGTATAATGGACTCTAACTCGTATAGTACACTTTATGATTAAACACATTTAATCTTTTTTACGTAGGCCTAATTTGGAACGTAGCTATTTTTGTCGATACTGTACATTTTTATTGTAAAATATAGACAATTACTTACCGTAATTAATACACGTAACACGTCTCCAGACGTTGGTGTGCAGTCGCTCGCTTGCTGCGATTCAGGGTTCGAATCCTAAAGAGGACATGCATGTCTGTCTCTGGTGAGTTTTGTGTTGTGCTCTACGTCCGTCTGATCACTCGTCCAGAAAAGTCCTACCGAGTGTGTGTTGTCTAATTGAGCGTCATCGCGAAGCCTCGACAAAGAGGAGGCCCTTGCCCACTAGGGGCTCTTGTACCATGGAAAAGAAATCTCCAAAATATTGAAGCTGTAGGTCTTTCATAAAAGTTGGCACGCACGTCATGCTATATTGCAGGCCATGGAACAATGGCGTTTTCTTGTCCAGTACTAGCGCTAGAGTGACATTAGTTCCTATGAAGCCCTGAAATATTTTTATTAATATTATTCTCGAAGAACTGCTTTGTTGAATTCTTACTTCGGTACAACGTGAAAGAATTATATGACGGTCTTTTTAATTCTACTATTCACATTTTATCCTCTTTGTGATGATGATAGTAATTATTTCACTGTTGGTATAACCAGTACAAGTCTTTTATTAATTATTTTGTATTTTCTAACAATTAAAAAGCACACTGTCGGAAATTAATATTGAGATGATTCGTTATAAATAACCATTCAGACCGATTGCTGTGACATTAAATTATGCTAAATGTATTGATATACAGATAATATTCTTCCACCTAAAAGTGGGAATTTTCACCCAGCTGTGTACTGGAGTACGTAACGTCTAGATATTTCGTGGAGACAGACATCAGCCACTGTCTGGCAATTCTCTCAAAAAATTCGTAGACGCATACACCAGAAAAAGTGGTTTCTTAGCCCTGAAAAATTATAAAGTAATGTCAGAACAAAGGGCGTAAATTTCGCATATTAACAAGACAAAGTTAGAGCTTAATAAACATCTTATATTAAGCTAATTACCTTTACGTCATCGGGTCTGATTTAGGCCGATAAGAGCGCAGCTGGGGGAAAGCGAGTGGTGCTGCCACTCTGGGCGGCAGATTCCAAAGGCCAACAAAATGGGAGGCAAAATTATTAATCAATCCAGAGGCCATAAAAACAAGCTTCGCCACTCATGCCCACCAGTCACTTGGCGAGTAAAATTGTTTAAATTCGCATAAGGCAGGTAGAAAATTTACCTTATTTGCTCAACGTCCATCCGCACGGATCGTGAATTTTCTTACATACGAGTATATGTCTTGTACAGAAGAATAGATGACCGTTACTGCCTAGACAACATACCTGGCTGCTTAGGCCAGCATACTGAGCCGCCATTCCGAAAGGCCGGAATACCAACTTGCCAGTGACGACAATGGCTTCCAACATGCTCCCAGTCAGTACCAGCATGACACAAGTACATGCCTTTAGGACAGTTGGCAAGAAGACTATAAACTATGCAAAATACATTCTCCCCACTTCTCCTCAGTTCCAGTTAATAAGTTTAAAACAAAAGAATTTCTTTTACAGCAAACCAAATTCTCCATATGCTAATATCCTGGACTATGTGAATTAAATGATAAGAGAAAGCCTAAGTTCATAGCATTTAAATTCAGCTGAGATTAGGAAACCATCACTGAGAAAGGCCTTTCGATAACAGATATTAATATTCACACTTGAAACTTTTAATGGTTGTACATACATACATTAACCTATATTCTGTGATCATAGGATGTGTAAAAACCATAAGGTAAAAAATTAGCATTTATAATAAGCACTGCATAAATATCAACGTACCAGACATAAGTGTTAAGGATTCCTTCCATAAAACAAGTATTCCTTTATTATGGGGTGAATAACCACGTATTCTGTGCCTCATCACAGGCAAAATAATCTGAGGTAGCTAATCACGCCAACATGCAGTATTTCCTAATTGCATAAAATGCTCTCCTTAGGTTGGAAAGTATGTGATATCTCACTCCTCTAACTTTTACTGCTTCCAGTACGCATGTTTCGGTGGCTTTGTTACTACAAATTTAGTTATGTTTAATTTACTCGTATTTAGATTTAGGGGCAACTTGAAAAATTAAACCATTTATTCACAGGCAAAAGCTGGATTTGACAGAGTAAGAATTAATCAACAGTTTTACTATACGATGTATCAAATGTGAAGCTGAAAGAATGTTATTTACGTATGTGAAGAACAGCAAAGGCCCCAGGAATAAAGGTTCGAAAATTCCATGCCTTATTTATCCCCAGAGTTAAGATATTTATTAGAGTTAAAAAGAGAACTTTTGCAATAATATATATATATATATATATATATACATAAGAGACATTTCACAAGACCAATTGATAAATAAAATATGCCCAAACATATTTTCCACTTATACCGATATCCTTCAAAGTGCAGGAATGCCATCTAAGAAGGTACAAAATTGTTCTCATGACACAATTACAAATTGCAAGACAATATTTTTCGGATTGGCCAAGTCGAGCAATGCAGCTATGCTCTGCGAGGTACCTCTGAGACAATTTACTCTTTAAGTGAGTTTCTATTGATTGCGTTCTACTGTAATGAATGTAATGAACGAAATGTAACCAATGTAATGTAACGAGCGTAACACTTCAAAATTACGAAAATATGTTTAATAGTTAGACACTTAAATTGTTAAACTTAGAGCAAGTGCTTTGCTTACAAGAACTGCAACTGTAAAATTTAAGAGTTCAGCAAATACTTGCAGTTTATTATTCTTACCCTAGAGCTATTAACCCGGTAGTGTCACCACAGTTCGTTATTCTTTAAAGAATGTACTGAGCTGTCGATTATTGTTTATATATATATGACGTCACGACACGTAATCGAGCACTTTTCGGCAAGACATACTCGACGAAACATTAAAATTGGCTTTCTACCTACTAGTGAAGAAGAGATATACGTTATACTCAGTATCAGTCAAGGAACTTGTAAAAATATATCAAGGACAACGATGTTCAGCAGCCCTTTGTGGTTACAAGGTATGGACTTTTGACTGTTGTTTCCAGAACTTGTGATAGTAAATTTCTCAGTCGAGTATATTTTCCAAATTAACGTTGTGACATATCAAATTACGTTTTAAAACTTGTAAAGGGCAAGATAGTAACTAAACGTTTTGATTTTACTTTAACAGAAACTTATATGCTGTAAACTATATTTAGGGAATTTTGATTTTGTTTATCAGATTATTTGATTTTATTTTATGTCACGTATTTGTTTAAGAAATAGAAATTAGTGATTTAAACCCTTTGAACGTGTTTCCTGACTGTATACCTGGTCCTAACAATCATTGAACTCGAAATGTTGGTAATTCATCTCTAATTACCTGGTGGCATAGCTACTTCATATAACTAACCGAGACAGGAAGCTTAGTTATACACTCTGTAGTGTCTATCAGTGTAAGATTTGGCAGAAGACGAACCCCACTTCTCGATAGGCATTACAATACGGCCAGTGCAGCCCGGTAAATTTGCAGATTATAAGAAATATATAATTTTCCTAAAATTTTTTAACCTTGATAAAACGGCTTCTGAAACTTATGCCATTTCTTTCAAAAAACATCTGATGATGAAACCATAAGCAGAACATGGATCTTTGAATTTTATTCACTTTCCAAAAGTGGCCAGACTTCTTTCGTAGATTATGAAAGTTCACGTCACCTATCGTCAAGTGAGACACATAGTTTGGAAATGGTGCTTCATGACATCCATTATGACAGATGACGTATGATTTACGATTTTTGTAAAATTCTTTCATACGTTACTTGCTCACGCATCTTAGCCGAGGATTTTAAATACGAGGCGAGGCGGGCTGCTGCAAAATTCGTACTCCGTCTGCTGAAAGACGACTAAATACATAGCCGAATTTCTATGTGGAAGAACTTGTAAGACTATACCAAAAGAACAGCAACTTCATTATAATTTCTTCCTGTTCCCAAAGACAAACATGCAGTTAAAGGAACAGAGATTTGAGGATATGGCGGAGACTGAAGCTGAATTGTAAGGGGTGCTGTTGAACATCAAGGAACAAATATTCCAGACATGCTTCCAGTAGTGGGAGAGGCGCTTGGTCCAGCGTATGAATGCTGAAAGCGACTACTTTAAAAGGAGAACTTCCGGTCTGTAGCAAAAGTAATCTTAACGTTGTTCATATTGCCCCATTTCAGAAACGTTTGCCTCGCAACTCGTAGATTTTCATCTGTTGATTCAGCAGACACAATCTTCTCTTCCTTTGTCCCTTGACAATGGGTTAGAGAAAAAAGTATGCTTAACATTCTCATTATGTTCACAAATTACGCAAAAAATTAAACATTTAAAAATGTATGATAGTTGGCGACGTATGTACATAAACTAAAACATTTTGTCTATTCATATTCCTATGAAAGTCTCAAATTTTTCTCTCTCTTTTATTATCTTTAAAAGTGACAAAACTCGTCCGTCTGTACGGCTTCTAAATACAGTTCTACTCTCGAAGTCCTGATCTGCAAATAATTCTGTTTTAGGTCGGATTCAGATTCTAAGTAGCATTCTAACAGTAAGTCTAAAGTTTAGCGCGATATCTGATTTTCTACTTTACAAACTTGCTAACACCGACTCCGATCATTACATAAAATCGGTGATCACGAAGCCTAACATCAAAAGTTCGCCCTAAATCCGACGACACTGTTGCAACATCCATAAAAATACAATATATTTGTTGATTAATACGTAATAATTACTTCGTGAATTGAATCGGCTACTTTATTCACAGGTACAACTATGTCACTCATCTTCCGTGCAACACAGCTAAATGCATGAATCCAATATACTCGTATGTATCGCACTCCACCCTGGACCACAATAATGTAAATTACAAAAAAATTTGTCATACGAGTGCACCCACACTAGACGGTAGGTCCGACAGTCGGAGTACGTACCCGCAGAATTATACGACTTACACGTCGCTAGATCACTGAATTATACAATTTAATTTACAGCAGTACCAATCTTCGCCAAATTGCTGAAGCAAAAGAAGGAAAACGTGGAACTTTAAATCCGCTCAGCACTTCTCCTCAATGTAATATAATAAATTCTTTTTTAACCTCAAGTTACCATTATCTAAATTACGCGTTGTTATGTTATTCGAAATTTACGCCCTTAAAAATACTTTTACATAAATATTTTTTAATGTTATTGCATTTTTAGAAGTTGAATGTTTTGAAGTTTTAATGTTTGTGAAAATTTGGTTGTCTGTTTTCGTATTACGCTACAATAACTTGTTTGTAAAACTTATAGCACTATTGCATTTTGAGAGTGTAACACGCAGGCGTATGAATTTTTACGTTCATGGCAGATTTTCATTTATCCAACAAGCCTAGTAAAATTTGTTTTGTTCACCGAAATGAGGAGAGAAAAGAGGATTTTAATACAAATACCAGTTTTGTATGCCTTGATTGATCATTGTGTGGTACAAAATAAAATCGGATTATTTTACTGATTAGGGTAATGGACAGAAGTCAGGCTATTAAATCAAATTATACCATATTAAAATACACGACAATTTTAATCATGACTATTGTCGTAAAATATTATCACAACTGTAGATATTTGAACTACGTAGTGGCAACTGTATGACCTTTCTATCAGCATAACAATATTGTAGCTAACTGTACACATCTGTAAAAGTAGGTCAATTTCAACATGTAATGGGGATCGGCTTAACTTATTTGCAAATGCGTAAATAACCAAGAGTAGCCGTAATTTAAAATGGCTTAGGCATGAACACATTTAACGCACTCATAAAATAATATTCAGACATTTCTCACAACTACTTACCTCATGACAGTAACAAAGTGAAAGGAATTATTGTGATAGTTTTATTGGTAAATGGATTTACGTAATAAACGTATTTTAGACTTTTTACGCGGGCAGGACAATTCTTCAAGATTGCATGTCACAGCATTTACAGCTACACAATATTCAAGCTTTAGAAGTAGTGTACAAATTTTTGACATTGGTTTTACTTTAGAAATATGAGCAAATTCCAAAAGGAATTTTATATTGTTACAACACTCAAAACGAAAACTACTTTTCGAAACCTACCTGCCTCCTTCCTCAGGTGAAAGCATTAAATCTAAGAAATAATTCGCCATAATATAGGACGCATATAATCATAAATCACACGCAAGGAACACCAATCCATATCATCGAAAAACATAAATTTTACACACGCAAACCCTAAGAAATTAATAATAATAATAATAATAATAATAATGAAATATATCTGCAAGTCATGCATGTCAAATCCAATAGACTATAAAAAGAATCAACGCAGACTAAAACAGACAAATGTGTAAACAACAAACAATCTCTGTTTGTAGAAGTAAGAAATAACACAAAACACAAGACATGAGAAAAACAAGAGATTTAACCTAAATCAAGTTTTGGTTACTTCAATAAACCATACATGAGATATTTTCAAAAGGGGTTGACTAATCGAATTGTTGGAACATAACATGTGAGCCGTCTCTTTATATTTTCAAAAAGCAGGATGGGGCTCAATTTGCAGAATAGGATCTTGTGTCCAATCAAACTTGTGCCCTTCTTCAAAAGCATGTAATGCCAATTTCGCTTTATCAAAGTGTCCTTCTTTCAAATTATATTTATAGTTCCTTAATTTTACGTCCAAAAGTCTGCCCATTTCACTAACGTCAACTCTTATACATTCCCGCCGGGATTCGTAAACACATCTTGATCTTATTAATGTGTCCTAAAAGAGTTTTGTTTTTCTCAGTAACCTGCCTAAGTATATTTAGTTTCAAAGTCAGCCCTAATCTTGTAACCTTCACGAAAACTTTTGAACATTTCAGAAATTTCTCTAACATATGGAATAGATAATACACAAAGGTTTCTCATCTCTGCTTCATTTCATCTAAATACATCTAGTCTCCTTATGAGTAATGGACTCCACTACGCACACAGGTAATTATTACACACCAAATACTTCTGGAGAGGTTTATATCTTACTTCCAAAAATAGAGGTTTTTGGCTGTTTACGTATTTGACTATTGATTTTTGTTAATTATTTTCATATTTTGTTAGATCTGATATGCATGACTTACAGACCTATATAACATTTTTATATTTTATCATTATTTTAATTTTCTTAGGTTTTGCCTGTGTGGAATTTATATTTTTAGATGTAAGATATTTTGTTATTACTCATTCTGATTCATGATTATGTATTTGCTGTACTGTGGTGATTTGTTTCTGATGATTAGTTGTTTCATCCAAAGAAGGAAGCAAGTAGCTTCCGAAAATTGTGTTCGTTTTATTACTTAAATTGTTTCATACCATAGTGATTATAATAAAAAAGAGTAGGAAAGAAGCTGTCTATCACTACTAAGGGTTTTTTATGTATGTGGGAGATTTTTTTATAGCACAAAATCTACCACTTACTTCATAAGAAATCCTTAGTTATGATAGTCATCTTCTTTCCTTATATTCGTTCTGAGTGTTGTAACAATGAAGAAAGTCCCTTTGAGTGCCGGTAATATTACCCATACTTTAGAGATTATGATCGGTAAGATTCTACTTTAAAAAAAAAAAGAATTTTTTTGCTTCACTCAAAGGAAAATATTTGTTGGTAATAAATTTGCAGGCGCCGAATTTAAAGTTGAAACGTTTTTCCCCTAAACATTTTCAGGGGAAGGAAGTAAAGATTACGTGCGCTTTATGCACCCACACAAGCAAGCTCGCAGGAAGTCGAAATAACATCTGCTAACATTCAGGGGTTCATTGATTGGATAATATTGTGGGAAACTCTTGTACTCACATTACCTTGAAACAGGGCGTATTTTCACGCGTTAAGATCCTATTAATGGTAACTCAGAAACTTCGAGTGAATAAAATATTCTACTGTTGAAAACTCAGGAAAATTTGAGAGAAGAAAATATCTTATTATTAAAAAAAACAATGAAATATGAGTGAGTACAATATCCCGTTACTGAAAACTCAGGAAAATTTGAGTGAATAATATACGAGATATAACCTACCAAACATCTCTGTGGTATATGATGTCAATTGACAAACAGCTTGCGGTTGCGAATCTCCGTATCGAAAATTTGTGAGCTTTAATTTTTTTTTTCTGAAAAAGAAAGTATTTTTCCAATGAAATTATGGGTCATTTAATACTTTCAGTAACGTATCGTAAAATACACTCAACAGAAACAAATTTACATATTGAGAATACAAGTGTCCTGCAGTGTAAGTTATGCATTGTACAATAAATGCCTAAGGTAAGAAAATATTTTTGTGAATTACGTTTCGCACACAACACGAATTGTAGAGTGGCTCGCTATGATTTACTGGTGATTTTTCCTTACCTCTATATCTGAAAGACATGTTCTCTGCTAGTGCAGAAAAATAACCTTAAAATAGGAAAATGTTTCTTATTTTTTCTTCGTCTTCAAATTGTCTTCATGAATTATACTAAAGTTCAAATTTGAGTAGAAATTTTCTTTAAAAAAATTATCATTAAATAAACCACACTCGTTGAATCGAGTGTTATTTATAATCCTGTAATCCTGTTTTACCTTGTATTCAGGTGCCCAGAAACCTTAAAATAGTCAGTGAATGATAAAATATATTCACATTTTTAGTGTTCCGATATACAGCGTTTTTGCGAATAACGTTTCGTTGCATCAAGAGTGAACCACCTATTCAAGACAGGATCATGGAGACTGTAACACAACAGCATTCTCTGTGTAACTTATTCATCGCATAAATATAAACCAGAGAATTTTAATTAACTGTTTTCGTTTAATTATACTTGAGATACCTGTTAGTCTACACCACATGCCCGTATTTACTCGTATTTTGGCAGTCAGCACCAAATTGTAATTGTAATTATAATTATAATTGTAAATATAATTATTACCGTTTTATTTTATTAGGTAAAGGTAAAGCAGTCCCGTTACAGGCCTAGAGTGGCCCAGAGTTTTCCAGGAAATTAAAGTTCCAAGATTTCATGACAACGGCACAGGATGATGGTAAGGTTGTCAGCCTTACGCACCGGCCGCCTTTACTTCAGGAAATACACCTGGTACTCATTTCTGTTAGAAGCTGTGTCGACTCCAGGGCCATAGTACGACCGGAAGGTTTACGTCACTGAAAAATTCCAATGACACCATCGGGAATCGAATCCGCGACCTGCCGGTTTGTAGCGTATTGCCTTAACCACTACGCCACCGCGCGCCCCCAGCGTGAAGCTCTCTACCCACTTTTGTGTACAGGATTCTGCTGCAGGAATTTGGGTACTTCTTTAGTTAAGAGATTTAGTTGCTTGGTGTCTTCAGACTCCAACAATTTTCCTTTATATCAGACTACATAAGATACACGGATAAGTAGATAATAGGTTTAAGATAATTTGTAATGATGTGCTCTTGGCTTAAAATTTGGTACAATTCCTTCATGCACTTGGGTATTAAGGAATACGGCGAGAAGTTTCAGTTAGAATAGCTGAATGGCCTGAGATTTCAAACTGGTTCCTCCCAGTTACACCACGAAGAAGAAATTCTAATTACTAGAACGCGACTTTTATTGCAGACCGCAGATGTACAAGTGCGAGAAGAAAGTGTGTTTTAAGATACTGACAACTGGTAGGTTTATAATGCATCGGTGTTGATGCATGAAATATGATTACGAAGCATTCTGACAAGGGAGCACCTGAAGCACTCTTTCTGCATAGACCGGCCTGTGATCGAGCCAAGTCACGGCTGTGACAGGGGCAGTAGATCTGCTGTCTTGCTCAGACAATTCTGAACTATTCTTATAGCAAAACCGACGAGATTCACTAATTTCTCAAATTTATTTTTGGAATAGAAATCTAAATGTTTCCGACAGTTTCTTTGTCCATCATCAAGGGTCTAACACTGTACGTGATCTGACAATAAAGTTCGCAAACTCGCCATAGTGTGCTTGCCGTGGCAGCACTGGACAAACGCCTTAGTATGGTTTGATGACGCTGACATATCAGCGTTTCTCAGCTGTGTTGTTGTTGATCTATGGCAGTCTCTTTCTGAGTGGCATCTATTAATGTCTACGTGTATTTTGATGTGCGGCCACAAGAATGTCGGAACTTGAATAACGAGAGCAAAGAAGAACATTAAATTTCTTGTTAAACTTGGAAATAGTGGAAACGAAATCAGAGAGATGTTAGTGCAAGTTTACGGGGATAATGTTATGAAGAAAACAGCATTTACAAGTGGGTGAAACTTTTTTCTGAGAGAAGAGAAAGTGTCACTGATGAAGAGAGATCAGGACGGCCAGCAACAAGCAGAACTGAAGAAAACATTGCAAACGTTCGTCAAGTTGTGGGTGAAAATCGTCAGCTGACTGTCAGAAGCATAGCAGAGCAAGTGAACATCGACAGAGAAACAGTTAAGGAAATCTTAACTGAAGATCTTGACATGAGGAAGGTGTGTGCAAAAATGGTCTAAAAGGAGTTCACCGAAGAACAAAAGCAAAGAAGTCACAATTTGCCAAGACCTTTTGGAGAGGCAAAATGACATTTTGGGCCGTGTCATCACAGGTGATGAAACATGAGTCTACCAACAAGACCCTGAAAAGAAGCGGCAAATTGCACACTGGAAGACTGCCAATTCCCCACGATAAAAATTTCCGTCAGTCCAAATCAAGAGTCAAAATAATGTTGCTGACTTTTTTTTAATATTAAAGGGATTGTTCATTATAAATTTGTAGCAACTGGACAAACAGTCAACCAAGTTTACTATTTGGAAGTATTGGAAAGGCTGTGTGAAAAAGAAGAAAACGACCCGAAATTTTGTCAACAACTCATGGATCTTGCATCACTACAATGCACCTGCTCACACGGCACTGTCTGTGAGGGACTTTTTAGCTACTAAACAAATAATTGTGTTGGAATACCCTGCCCCAATGACTTTTTTCTGTTCTAGAAGATAAAAGAAATATTGAAAGGAAGGCATTTTGATGACATTGATGACATCAGGAGGAATACAACGGCAGCTCTGAAGGCCATTCCACAAAACCAATTCCAAAATTGTTTTGAAGGGTGGACTAGACGCTGACATCGGTGCATAGCTTCTCAAGGGGAGTACTTTGAAGGCGACCACAGTGGTATTCAGCAATGAGGTATGTAGCACTTTCACAGCGATGAGTTCGCGAACTTTATTGTCACTCTACGTACACACAGCAATAGGTTTATGTCATTCAGGTTAGGCTGACTGCTTGCTAGCAAGCAGTCAGCATAACCCGTATGACATATACCTATTGCTGTATGTACAGTGCTAGACTCCTCATGATGGACAAAGAAACTGTCCGAAACACTTGCTTGGAGTTCTAATCCAAAAATAAATTTGAGAAATTAGTGCATCTCTTTGGTTTTATTATAAATATATATCACTATGCAGGTCCTCTGAATATTAAACAATTATGAACATTATCCTCTTGCTACTCATACTGCGTCCACGCAATACAGTTCTCTTCTTTTAGATTTTCGACCAAAATGTTGTATGCAAATCTAATTCTTTCAGGTCTTGCTGTAGGTTTCTCATGTTACTCTAATCCTTCTGTCGCCTTGTCGTCTACAATTGGTTGCTTTCAGTGTAGTTTACTCACAAAATACTTCTTATTTCTTTCTCTTGTAGTAAAGCTACGTATTCCATGTGCATAGGCTCGTTTCTACCTGTCATAACGGTGCTAGAAAGGACTGCTTGCTCACTCTGAAAACTAATTTATTTACGTCGTCATTTCCTTCAACCGTCATATTGCGTGAACTGATATTGTAGACTTCTTTGTTACATCATGCAAGCCTTTGCAGATCTCTGTGTGGATATGGTTACATTCAGATTATTACTGCATTGTACTTGTGTTTTCATTGTTCGAAAACTTTTTTTCATCACAGTAAAGTATACAGTTTTCAAGACAAAATCGACGACTCTTGCTTGACAATTGACTACAAAAAAAGAAAGGAAACTACATTTAGACTCAGATATACACCCTCTGTTTTGTCATGAAAAAGTAAGTAGAGGGCGTCATGTAGAATAACGAACTTCCTTAATAAGCTTAGGGCAGGTATGCTCTTTTATTTCCTTCTTACACCTGTTCCTTCATGGTCTTTAAACAATGAGAAATAGCTCCATTATTTCCTCCGAAGTTTTATTCATTAAATTGGCTATGAAGTTACAGTTTATAAAACACTGCATTATTGGTACTTTCTAAGTCTTTTCCTTCATTTATTTAACCTTTTATAAAAAGTATATATTTTAAAAGGAGTTTTTTTTCGAAATATTACCACAGGTCAGTAACAGTGTTGTATTAAACCAGAGAAGACTAGCCATTCTCTATAACCATAGGTTATTTCATAAACAGTGCATTAAGATATAGATCGCCTAAGTTTTTCTTCCATAATTTTTAATGTTTCAGACATGGTAATTCAGTATCTAAAGAGAAGAGAAATGAAGATCCGAGAATGATGTGCACATTCAGATACTGTCACATCTATATCCAAAACTTTTTAGCTAGCCTTGCAGACAATCTTAAAATATACATATCCTCCTTTTTGTAAAAGGTGAAATATGTTTATTTTAGGAAGAGCTTTGTAGGAAAATAATTGAAATTTCAAAATTTTAATGCATTCTTCGAATAATTAAATTCTACCATTTGTTAGACATTTGAAGGCGATGTTTTGATAATGGTGAATACCAGAGAAGTTACTTGTCATCTGTCGCAGGCTGAGTTTCAACATTGGCATATATTTTACAGTCAGTACTAAACCTCAAGATTTTTCTCCAGAAAGGGAAATTTTATGGTTCAGTGATTAAGCTATTTTCATTTGCTTAAGTGTTCTCTACCCTGGAATGTGATAGTGAGTTCGATACTACTAAGTTAAACACTAATTGTTAATTCGATATTCTTGATTTATATACGAGTGTATATATATATATATATATAAAATATATATGTATATTGATATGTATTGATATATAAACTTGACTTGTTAAATTGGTCAAAATTATTCACACAGTTAATTTAGTCACTCACTGGTTAAAGTTCTTAATCAGTTACCTTTCTAGCATTCTTCTTCAATCAAATGAACAGAAAAAGAAAGCGACCAAAAATGTCGCTCTGCGGTAAGGTCAAGCAAGACAGGCTACTGTGTTCAAGGCATGTAATTATTTAGTTTTCTTTTCAATATGCAAGCCGAGACGGACTGAGTACGAACTGGATGATCGGCCCCCAATTCTCATCAGAAGCATGATTTTCTTTCTTGTTATAACATCCAGACCGAATTAGCGGGCTATTCAGCTTCCTACCGAACTATTACGAAGACAAGGCGGCCGGAAGGTTAACTCTGATGCCATTACAGTAAAAATGTTGTCAAGCCAAGTCATGCCAGAGTTCTAACTGGGGGCGGAGACTTGCGCGAATCGCAAGTCGACGTGCCCCTCTCTGTTAGCCATACATGCGTTTGATCGCATAGCTGGGCTCTATAACCGACACCTTAACTCTAACAGGGGATTATGCTTACGCTAACGATTTTGAAGTCAGACTGAGGGCCTTGACTGATCTAGCTAAAGACTAGCGCCTAGGTGGCACTGGACTAATTATGGGAGGGATAAACTTTGCTTGGATGGCTCTCTGGGTTCTGAGCCCAGACTGGCCCAGTGGCAAACTGTAGGTTTGCGACTTTTTTCAGGCGCTTAGGTGAAGCCGCCGCGCCCGGGGGAGAGTAAAAGTGTTGTTAAGAAGACTCAAAGCTTTATTTCCATTCTCCCACGCGTTTCCATCACCTTAAACACGTACCTCATCATGTTCATAATTTCATTGTTTTTGGCTGTTTAGCGTTAAAAATTCTTCAATTACATTCTCCATGTCCGTCAGTCTGACTGTTAGCATGAAATAACTCTTAACCCTTAGGCTACTAATGTCATATATATATGGAGCTCCTAGTAAAGCCAGAAATGCTAACGTCGTATATATATGGACCTACGTTTGGCAACGCTGAAACAGTCTCTTTCTATTTGCTG
>Ga0209629_10001654_pt1 | contig 14335 bp, 11 predicted proteins | sample TergutCu122P5_FD_187286 | JGI IMG/M metagenome (GOLD analysis project Ga0209629, IMG submission 187286) | Cubitermes ugandensis P5 segment gut microbial communities from Kakamega Forest, Kenya - Cu122 P5 (SPAdes) (version 2) | ecosystem: Host-associated > Arthropoda: Insects > Digestive system... | reverse complement strand
ACACATTTTTTTTGCACATATGTGATGTACATGTTGTCCATGGGTATGTTGTGTGTTCCGTACAACATTTACAGATCACCTACCTGGCCTCTGTTACCATTTTCTAGTCCACACAAGTCAACTTGTATATGCTTCAGATATTATGATATGCAGAATGTTAATTTTGAGTGTATTTCTTAAAATTTGTTGGTTGTTTTAAATTAGATAAAATAACATTTGTTTTTACATAAATTTATGACATATTATACAATAACTGTGGTATGTAAGGGCAACCCATATTGATATTCATGAATTAATTTTTGCCACATCAAAAAGTAAAATTTACATAAACAGTGCTAATGCACTTACATTTACACAATACAGATAACTGCAATAATATATCAAACATCCTTACGGACTTGATTAAAGCAGAAAAGGACTATATAAAAAATTCGTACACAACAAAACACCTCCAGATATCTAGAAAGGTACTTACAAAAACTATTTACATACCAAGCAATCAGTAAAATAAATAACTTCACTAGCAGAGAAAATGCAATGGTCTACGTAAATACGACCTCTCCATAATGTTACAAACTGTAATACCTGAGGCATGTACAAATGCTACTGTCAAATGCAGTAATTAAAAACTGTAAACAAATAACAGTGTTCAAGACAATGAAAACTAAATGCCTTTTATGTGAGGAAGGAAGGAAAACATTTTCAAATATGTTAATCAGGGCATATATGTGTACATACATAATACAATGGTACACTATCAATACGTAACACTAATATGTGGAAATAAAATGCCAACTAGATGCAACAGAGGTTTTTTGTTGCAGATCTTTTTGCTTGCTCAACATGTTTTGGGCACCACTATGCCCATCATCAGGAGCTCAAGAGTATTATACTTGAAAACCACAGCACGAAATACCACAGGCAGTAACCAGCGTATAATACTCTTGAGCTCCTGATGATGGGCATAGTGGTGCCCGAAACATGTTGAGCAGGCAATAAGATCTGCAACAAAAAACCTCTGTTGCATCTAGTTGGCATTTTATTTCCACATATTAACAACGATGCATGGTCAAAATCACATCAAATATATAACACTAACGTTTTCCTTGCAGGAAGGGATGCCAATGAATTATAAGTTTTATTTCACAATTTTCTAACAGAGGAAAATGAAGTCCCTCAGGATGATTCCAAAGTGAGTTGAAACCTTGCAGGTGAACTGTAGTATTAATGCAGATATAAATATGCATTTGTTAGAAAGTTGCATTTCACAGTACAAGTAATATTCATTGGAACAGACTACAACACAACTTAAAAAATTATTTTTCCTTTAATTTTACTGACTATGCAAAATACTGAAAAACTGGTACATGGAAGTTGTATATCTTATGAGACCTGCATCTTCCTCTGATATAAGCTTCATGTACAGTGGCAGACACAATTAACTACGCAGGGGTGTGTCAATGCCAAACAGAAAATTGCTACTACGGTTACAAAAACTTGTTAACTCTAAAATTAAACATACGAGGCAGAGTCAAATGAAAACAAAAGTGTGATAAAAATTCGAAACACCGCTCGATTGTCCTGTAAGTTGGTAAGTTGGTTTGAAGAGTGGCCGACAGGTGGCAGTACGATGGAGGAATACAACATGACGGCGCAGCAGTAGTGTAAAGATGGCAGCCCCACTTGCAACATGCACCGAAGAGGAACAGCGTTTTGACATTCATTTTTTACGAGGTGAAGGGGTGAAACCCAGTCAAAATCATCAATGAATGGAAGTTCAGTACAGTGATGCATGTCTGTCACTACAGCAAGTGTACAAATGGAGCAGGAAGTTCCTAAATGGCGTTAGTTCTGTAACAGACTCTCCTCGACCAGGTCAGGCACACCGAGTAGTGACACCAGAGGCCATTGCAGTAGTTGAAGCCATTGTGAAGGAAAATCACCACATAACAGTGCATGAAATAGCCGCACATCTGTATATGAGTCATGGATCAGCACACCATATCGTCCATGATGTTCTGCAGTTCCACAAAGTGTGCAAGGTGGGTGCGAAGCCAGCTGACTGCAGAATTGAAAGAACGACATGTTGATGCCTGCCAGAAACTTTTGAAACGCTCTCTAGGAAGAACTGTTACTGGAGATGAAACCTGGGTCCACTACCACCAGCCGGAAACCAAGAAAGCGAGCAAGGAATGGCACCATACCTTCTCACCAAAACTGAAAAAATTCCACACAACCATTTGTGGGAAAAGTTATGTTGACTCTCTTTTGGGATGAATGAGGGGTAATTTTGGAGCACTACATGCCCAGGGGGAACACTGTGACCAGTGCAATGTATGCAGATCTCCTCAAGAATCATCTGCGTCCTGCAATCAAGCCCAAATGGCGTGCACTTCTGAGTACAGGTGTTTTGTTGCAACATGACAATGCTCGGCTCCATACTGCCTGTTCAATTATTGCAACAATCCAAGATCTGTCCTTCAAGTGTCTTCCACATCTGCCATACTCGTCCCAAGTGATTTTCACGTCTTTGGACCACTCAAAGAGGCAAGTCTTTCAGGTTTGACGGGGCGGTGCACGAGTGGTTACGCTCTCAGCCAAAAGACTTTTTTCCTAGAGGTATCCATGCACTTCCGAAGTGCTGGAACACTTGTATGGAAAGCAATGGAGACTACATAGAAAAATGATGTCATTGTGTACCTTTTGTGTTCAGTAAATTATGAGATAAAAATATTTCAAGTTTTCATTTGATTCATCTTCGTTATAATGCATGTGATAAATCCATTTAAAACTTATACATTTAATGGAATATAGAAGGAAGAAAAACTTAAAAAATGAACTAAAATTGGGTTTTATTGTGCAAGACAGTACACGAGTACATACTTCTGGTCAATGTGGTGTATTTTGATGACCAATCATAAGACAGCTTACACACGATTCATGATAAGCCAATGATAGTACTGAGTCAAATACAAATTTTATATGTAAATGGCACCTGCCACGGGCTTTCTGACCAATCACATGCACATTTAACTCTTGAGAAATGTGACAGTTTTCTATCGGTTTTGACATTGAATAATTTCCATTGTGCATGATAATGGCATTATTTATTCAACCCAAACTCAAAAGTTCTAAACACAAACCCTAAAATGAGCAAAATTATTCTCTGTATATGGGTTGTGGCTGGGACCAACAAAAAATGAACACAAAATATGGGAAAATCTTAAATTAAAAAACCTTAAATCAGGATTCCACTATATTCATATCTCTGCAAACAACCATACAAAGTAGGTAACATTGTTTTGCATTCACAGAAGTACAATGAACTGCGATGTATGAACAGATATAAGTAAATCTTACTAACCCTCTGCACCAACACAATTTACACTGGACTGCAAATTTACCCTGAGGGTCAAATTAAAATGCAAAGTATTACTGTAACAAGAGAAAGTACCATACAGGAAAAATCAGGATGAAGTCACTGCAAGCAAATACTATATTACCTGAATGCAAGAGGAGCCTAATCTAAAACAATCCCCACCCCAAAATAAAACGCCTGCTAATAAAAAATATTTTACTATTAATTCCATATACCTGATATTAAAAGAGTGTCAGATTCTATCTAACTTTACCAGTCACTGTAACTGTCTCCCTCTTCACAGTCAGTACCTTCATCTTCCTCACACTCACTCCTAACTTTCCCTGCCACTTTACTGTCATTCCACAACATATCATCAACAGTCCCATCCACTGCACTGGATACACAACACTTCTTAAAACCTTCCACAGTCACTTCTGGTGAGATGTGCTGCAATGGTATTATGATCCACTGACAAAGAAGAGTCACACTGGGCTTCTTGATTCTGTCAGATGGGGTCAAAGCATGGTCTCCAGTTAAGAGTTCCTCACTAAACAGCTGCTTTAGGTCATCTTGTTCCCAACACCTAGCACCTGCAGTCATGAGGGCATCCCCCTAGGTATGACCACAAGGTTTGTGTTCATAGAACTACCAGCAATTGCAGCTTTTATTGCTGGTGTTAAACGTCTCTCAAATGCATCCAAAACCATCATCCCCTGTTTTCTCAGGAGTGCCCCTGGCCTTCTGTTCCACACCACTAAGTACCAATTCTTCACAAGTTCACTACTTATCCAACCTCTGGGTTGGTATCTGACAATGATTCCTCTCAGCAGTTGCTCTGTAGTCAATGTTTTGCAGTTCAGAATCACATATGGTGGCAACTTGATACCATCTGCTAGACCGCTAACATGACTGTTACACACCTGTCATAACGTGTTTCAATTGCCACAGATTTTGCCCCATTGTCATCTACAGTTTAATTGCATGGCATATAAAAATACACTGGCATTTCATCAGCATTTCCTAATTGGCTCATGATGCAACTGTTATTCTTCAGAGTCCAATCGCACATCACTGACAAGCAACAAGCTACTCTTCGAAATCTGCTGGCAATTTCTGGCAAAGTAAAGTTCTTCTACAAGACTATAAACCCATTCCTCCGCATCACACACACACACACACACACACACACACACACACAATGCTGGCCATGAAATACTGCCACGTGATGTGTGATTTGGCAAGTTCACACACTTTATATTTTACTGTCTTGCATGTAAATTGGCACTCTACTTTTTCTCTTCAAGTGTACAGACTAAACAATTTACTTTTCTAATTCTTGGAAACATCCATGCTTGGGCTACTGAAAGATTTTTGGATGGAGTTTGTTTTATCAGCTTCTGTTTTGTTCCTTTCACCTCTGTTCATTTGCTTCTGCAACAATGAACTTCCTTGCTGCATTGTAATTGTTTGTTTTCTTGAGGTGGTTAATAACCATAGTTCCAATTTCATGACATAACTTCACCTGATACTATTAGGAATGTCGGTCATGCTTTTAGCTGTCTTCTCTACATGGCCTAACATTTAATAGAGCGCTCTTCAACCTTCTTTTCCTCAAGTACAACAAACACGAACAAAATATTTATGTGTACCACCAGGCACCGAACATATTAATAACATACAGTTTGTACTTTTCTAATTTAACTTTATAAATGATTTTCCTTTTCATTTAAATACAATTAAACAATTTTAATCATGCTATGTTCTCTCTTTCATCCATGCATGATGATCTAATGATGCGGGCCTTGGTTTGGCTCTGCGTGGTTCATGTCAGAGCGATCCGGTTTGGGACTTCCTACGCAAATTTAAGATGACCTCACATATTTACAGCACCAAATTTCAGGAAGAATTCCTCATCTTCCATTTGAGTAAATTAAATATGGTACATTTCTTATAACTTGGGAAACTGGATACATGCTGCCTTGAAAGTAATCCTGAAAATGGCCAAACTTCAACTACTGTGACAAAGTACCAAATGTCACTAGTAAAATAACAGCAAGCAGTGTTTACAGATAAAATTTTACTCAACATTCAGTATTTACAATAAAATAAAATTCCCTCCTACAATGCAGTCACTGCACTGATGTTATTTCTGCTTCTGTTCTTGGTCAGTGTCTCACTCACTGTCTTTCATTCAGTCTGTGCACCCACTGCCCACCTATTCAAACAAAAATTACTAACCACTCCTTAATATTACTTCTGCATCTTATTTGAACAATACCAGTTTCAATCTTTGGTTCTGAGATTTTCCTCAGTCACTACAGAAGACACGTCAGTGCAGGCATACCTCCGTACACGATGCATATTTTCCTGAGACAGCGATAGACTTGAGAAATTTACCTCCATACAGCCTTTTAATAAATAATTAATTGTTCTCCCATCTCTTCACAGCTTTGCTAACAGCAGACTTTTCTTCTGGGAGGCATGGACCCTAAATGTTGATAAATATTGCCAGTACAACACAAAGCTGGAACTGTCTGAGACAGGTGACTCTTCTGAGAAAATATGTCACGATATGCTTGGGATAATATGCATTGGCGCAGTGTCCATTTGTTGCTTATTAAGGTCATAATTCCCAATCTTGCTACGTAAGGCTCAAAACATACACTGTCCAAAATCATAAGCCACGTTTAAAGGATACAATATGTTTACCTGGTATGCTGAATGGAAAGCTGTCACAGCTGTACAGCATGCTTTTCAACAAAATGGTGAACTAACACACAGCACAATGTTGTAACTGGATCTCTGAATAACAAAAGTGCCCAGATGACTGACTGACCTAGATTCCCTCATCTTCTCTTGCTTTAAAGATGAAGTTTACATTCCACCCCTGCCAAGAACTCAAAACCTTATCTTTAAAGTGAGAGAAACACTTCTTCAGTTGGTATTACTAAAACTGTTGCATTTATGCACAATACACTCTTGAGTGTTCCATTTGTGTACACTAACACATACAATGAAGGCTCTTCAAAGTTGACTCAAGATTTGACACTGTACACTCTGTAACTCTGGAATTTATTCAATAATGTTGCTATAAAGAACAGCAGATAATGTAGCACCATTAATAAGCCTGCTACATAACCAGTCCCTCATAATTCATGTCAGTGTAATTGTAACCAGACTCTTGCTGGCAGACTTCGAAGCTTATAGGATGATTCTATATAGCTGTTTTCTGCTTTCATATATACTTCCCGTTGGCTGGTCTGTGTATTCTTGTATGAATTTAATGGCAGAATTTTCTCCATCTGTATGAGGTGCACTTCAAACTGTTCACAACCTTCTCCTTCGACCCAAGAATTACAAAATATGACATGTAATAGGAACAGAATTATCTGACATACTAAATTCTTAGCCTCCTGAAATTTTTCCTTCAAAGTAAACATATTCTTGCATTCTGCCACACTGATCATACAAATATACATTCATACATACATACTACTACCAAAGAAGCAGTTTGTGCATGTGTAATTTACAGGGGACCACTTCTAATGGGACTCGAAATTTGAGCCATTCAACTTCATCTCTGCTAAACTGTGCAGATATTGACTATACATTAATTACCAACTTGGTGCACTGATTATTACTAATTCATAAAATACTATTCTCCTCTACATGTTTCGAGCATCAAGTGCTCATCTTCAAGAGGACATAGTTGTATACATGTAGCATATAGTACCGTCACTCTCTATAAGAGTTCCTGGTGACCTGTCGATACGCAGCTAGCTGCGTATTGACACGCCACCAGGAACTCTTATAGAGAGTAATGGTACTATATGCTACATGTATACAACTATGTCCTCCTGAAGATGAGCACTTGATGCTCGAAACATGTAGAGGAGAATAGTACTTTATGAATAAATAATAATCAGTGCATCAAGTTGGTAATTAATGTATAGTCAATTCATGATGCACGGTCAGAAAAACGTTAAGTTGTGCAGATATTGTACAGTTAATTTTTGTAACAAAGTAGAAATTTCAATCTGATGTACAAAAGCATTCTTTTGAATGGGCATGGTAATTATATCAGAAACAAATTCAGATCTTCCTAAATATATGTTGTGGCATTTACAGTATGGTAAAAGTAAAGATAAATTTGTTTATCCCCTGACCAATCCCAGTCAAGTTCCACCCGTGTGTTAGAATGCTGAAGGCTGGATTTCATGTCCTACTGTAACTTAGCGGGAAACTCTGGGTGTTCAACAGTGATGTGAGTATAGAGGCCAGACTCCACGCTGTATTTACGGTTACAGAAAGGACAGCTGTAAGCTTTTACAGGTTGAGCAGAATTGTGAATTTTTGAATGTGATGCTGAACCTTGTTGGGTTGTTGACAGCTTGCCACAGATGTTGCATTTGTACATGCCATTGCTCATTTTAGTTATCTTCTTAGATGCTGCAGGATTCATCTGGTTCCCATGGACCCTCATGTGACTGTTCCGTGCATTTACGGAACTGAATACCGCATGACAGATGCTGCATTTTAGTGGTAACTCTAAACTCTTTGAAATGCTGTTATCACAATCATGATTTAGAAGCTGTTCTTCTGTCAAAAGAGTTCCACATTTCAAGCAAGCCTGCTTCTCATTGTTCTCACATATGTGATATTTAAATGATTCTTCATTTAGGAATATTTTATTACAATATTTGCAATGAAATGATTTTGGTACATGTGTGGCCATGTGGTTTTTGTACGTAGATTCTGATACAAACTTCTTGCCACATATTTTGCAAGGATAGAAAACATGTTTTCCTGTAGCATGCATCTTTATGTGACGCTGCAAACAAGACATATTATTGAACAGCCTGAAGCAAATTTTACATGTCAGGGATAAAGAGTGTTCTGCCTCTTCCCAACTGCTACTCTGGGGCACGGGCTCCTGGTTCAGGTTACTAATGTTACTACTGCCCATATTCCTATTTCCCGTGTCCATGCCAATATGCATCTGCATGTGTGCCACAAGGGCCACTGGAGTTGGGAAACGTTCACTGCACAGACTACATGGAAGTGATCCAGTCTTCACTTCCGATTCTTCCAAAACAGGAGCACTAGTTTTGCCTTTTGTGTGGTGTGTCCTGCCATGAATTAGGAGCTCAGATCGTGTCATGAAGCGCTCTGTGCACAGCCTACAGTGATGTGTAGCTTTCTGAATGCCGTGTTTGTTGTACTCATGCTCTCGCAGAGCTTTTTCGGATGTATACTGTTTCCTACACACTCTGCAGTTCATTTTGACATCATGTGTTTTCTTGTGATTGGTATAGGAGGCCATGTGACTAAAACTCCTTCCACACATTTCACAACGGTATGCCTGATCTGTAATGTGCTGCTGCAGCATGTGGTTCCACAGTGCAGCAGAATGAGGAAAGACATGTTGACAATACTTACAGGTGAACTTTTTTGAACACTCTGGTGTAGCATCACCTGCTACTGAACACTCTGGTATAGCATCACCTGCCATATCACTTTTGTTTGAATGCTTGGTTTCCACAGACTGTTCAGACATACTACTATTATTCTTTCCTACAAAATGAGTTTTCATGTGAAGTTTTAATTTTGATCGTGCTACATAGGACTTCGGACAATATTGACATTTGAATCTTTTCAACAGTACCTTTCCTGTTGAAATACGTGGCTGGACTGAAATCTCTTCAGTTTGGGCCATGTACTCGCTATCAGAAGAATGAGACTTCTTGTGCATCTCCAACATTGATCTTGCTGCAAATTTCTTCCTGCATACTGTACATGTGTACAGACTGTCCTCTTCAAGAAACACACAGATTCTAAGATGCATTTTCTGGTGCTGTGCCATTTCAATGATAGTACTGAATATTTTACCACATTTCCTGCATGCAAAGCTACTTCTCTTCTTGTGACAGAAGTACTTCTTATGTTTGCGAAGGTTAGCATTTGACTTGAAATATTTGTTGCAATCTTGACAGCTCCACTGTGACATCACTGTACACACATGCTTCTGCAGCTCTCCGTTATCTTGGAATCGGACTTTGCAATTGGAACATTCTAGGTCTGTTGCATCTACTTTTTCTTGCTTCACCTGCCCTGGAACTATAGGCACAGATTCGTCTGCATGGTGTACAGTATCATTTCTTGGTGTGGGTAGTTGTGACATCTCCATGCCCTTTGATTTTCCACATTCATGTGGATCATCATCCTTCATGGTTTCATCCTGAGGTTCCTGTTTTATTGTGATGGTACAGTCAGATACAGCACTGTCTACAGAACTGGCTGGTGCTGTGGATACTGTCTGCTCTCTGTTAAGCAAGTAATGGAAACTGCAGTGATTGACAGATAATTTCACATAATTTATGCTCTTATTATTGCTATTATACCAATGACACAGTAAAGAACTTGTCTATGCAATGTGTGGTAATTATGGTGTGAAATGTTCATGCAATTGTACGTATACCACCTGCCGTGAAGGCCGATTAAAGTGATCCTTCACTCACTAAGTGAATTAATCTGTTCCAGGCAATTCTCAGAATAAATGACAGCAACTTTTTTAAACTAAATAACATGCAACACATACTGCTAGGTGCACCCACCTGCTGGATGATTCATCCAAATTAGTTCCATTCACCTGTGTGGTATCATCAGGGCACTGCTCTGGGAAAAACACATCAGTTGAACAGTCTTCCAGAAACACCTCTTGAAACACATTTTCTGTAGTACTGTCAGTCTGTACAGGCTCCATAACATGTTCTGCAACTGGGGTCTTATCATTAGGGACTACTGGTACAGAAGTATTCACCTGTCTCCCAGCAGGCAATCGCAGCTCAGCTTCTACCGTTGTATGTTCCACCTCCTGTTCATAATTTCAGTAGTGAGGGAACATAATCCTTTCACTAATATAGACCTCATTTTCATACATACATACATACATATATATATATATTGCTAGCATAGAAGGCCAGGATTTGTTGAAGTGGTACTTTGTCTTACATCAAGAAAAAGTTTTTTTCTTTAAAAAATGGCCCTAAATTTCTAACTAGCATTGAAAAAAAAAAATTTGCCTTTGTACACCACTATGCATCTTACACACCATGCAACATGGTGCTATGCACGAAGCATTCCTGAATTTCTACATCTGTAACAGGTAAAGTGTTGAAGATTCAAGTCTTCTGGATTGTGACAGCGTGTCATTGGGTGAGTGGGTTCTGATATTTCAAAGGACCATGCTTCGTTCTTAAACATTAAGAGAACATGATCAAATGTCAGGAACCACTCACCCAAAGACATGTGGTCACATCCCAGATGACCTGAATCCTCAGTAACACCACTGTTAACTAAATATCTTACAGGCAAAGGGTTAACTGTGTACGGTGTTTCAAGTGTTCACCTAAAATTTAAAATTTAACCAACAAAGAGTACACTCATAATGGATAAGCAATGGATAATCTTATGTAAGTTATGATACTATGTTAATTTTTTTTTTTTGGGGGGGGGGGGGGCTTTGAATTTATTGACTTTATGAGCTTTTTCCATCATAAATTAAAATTTAATAATACACTACTATGTTTAAGAGAGAGATTCTGCATGTTGTTTCAGTTGCTCTCATTGTAACAAGCATTGCCATCTCTTAAGAAGTATGATGCATGGATTATTTTACTTACAGACAGAAATAAACACTTTCTTCACTGTGATTATGAAGGATGTTACCCACCTTGCTCAAACATGAAGCAGATTCTAAATTATTCAGATACTCTTTCACCTTGGCCACGTGTGTCAGGGTTAATAACTTCTTTTTCAGAATATTATTAGTGTCAAGACACATGAGACGGAAATCATAAGCACTGTCCAATTTAAACAGACACTTATGGCAAATCATCTTTGGCAGAGGATCTCCAACATATATCTGTAAGACATAAAATAAGCCTCAGACTCTTCTGCTTCACAAGGAAGTAACTATTACATAAGTCTACTGCAAAAAAAGTTATTGATATTAAATTTGTGGTACATTTTTACCATAAAGAGACCAAGCCATACCTCTTCTGATTGCATGATGTTTTAACACACTTCAACATTTTCTATGAACTAGCAAATTTAAAACAAATATTTTCTCATATTCTGAAATATTTTCATATACTTTGAAAGAATAAAAATCCAAAGACAAATTTTGCTAGAATTGGTCAGATCTGTTTGGTTTGGTTTAGTTCAGTTAACCTTAGAGGGCAAGTCAGAACATAAGGTTACCAATTATTTAAATTTGGATTATAAGCAAGATAAAGTAACACACGTCAGACACAGGCATATATCCGGCCCACTTTTCATCACTATTACCATGTCATTTGAGCCAGTGATCACAGTGGTAGATCAAAAGAGTCAGAGCTTTGGTGGTAAAATGATGTGTTCTGCAGATGTAGCCATTACATGATCTCCTCTAGGATGTCAATTTGGAAGTATACACCTCAAAGGTGCTTCTTCAATTTGGGGAAGAGCCAGAAATCCAATGGTGCCAAATCAGGCTACAGAACAGGCAGGGCAGAACTACAGGGAAGATGGGGAAGAATCTCAAACTGCCAATCGTTACATTCACTCTGGTGCGATCCATGTAGAGCTGGGCATTATCAAGTAACAGCAGTACTTCCGTTGAGAAAAGTCCAGGTGTCTTGCAGCAAACAGCCTCCTTAAGTTCAGTTAGTCTGCCCTAATGACGACCAGCACTGCTGTCAGAGTGTATGATGAGTGACAACTACCGAAAGGACTGTATGCAATTCCCAACAGATGGTCATTGTCTTGAATTGTTTCTACACAGGAACCAGGAAGCATCCAAGTCCATGACTCTGCCTTACTCTCAGATATGTGATGGAACACCCATATTTAATCTCTGGTGATGATTCTCTCTAAAATGTCCTCCCATGTCCACCTATCACTGAAGAAGTGTGAGTGGTCAGCATCCATGCCTTTTGGGGTCATCTATGAACTGTCTTGGCACCTGTCTACTACAGACCTTTTGGTAGCCTGCACATTCATGAACAATATCCTATATATGGTAATGTGTAACAGATTTAATATCTGTTAAAACCATGCAAGAGGCACATCTGTCTGCCTGCACGGCTGCATCAGTGTATTCAACATGCTTTGCTGATGTGCATGATAGCCCACTTCTTCGTGCATCTGCTGTGCTGACATGATACTTTCCCATCTCATGACATCACTTCTACGCATGCTGCACTGCCATTACACTAGTACTGTACCAAAGGCTGTCACAAGTTGACAGATTTCCATGGACTAGATACCCAGAAAAAAAAATACAGATCCACTTCTTCCTGTACCCACTCATTCAGCATAGTCATCATTGCTCAACTGATGCTGAGCAAGCATGCCCTGCCTGCTCTAATGAAAAAGCTTGTCAACAGGAAGTGGAAATAACTTACTAATGTAGACCAGAGTCACAGAGTGCTGTGTCATTACCTTCACAGGAACAAAATTGGGAACCTTCCTTTCTGATTTCTCCCCATACATATCATATTGAAAATGAAACAAATTTTGTTTTGTATGTCCATGTAGCGTCCCTTTCTCAACAGTATGGGTTGTGGCTTTCAAGGTGCTTAACATTCAAGTTGAAAGTCAGTTCACTTACCCAAATGTGGCATGCATGTCAAAGGACAGGTAAGGTTCTGATAAGAAAATCACACTGAAACAAACCAAAGGGTAGATGGGAGGATGATATTAGATTGTCCTGGAGAAAAAGCATGAGATGACATGAACCTGATTCATCTGGTTGAAGATAGGTACACATGGTGGGTGCTTCCGAGCTTGACAATCAACCTCTGTGTTCCGTAAAACACAGGGAATTTCTTTGCTAGCGAAGTACCCATTAGTTTTACAGGGAATGCTCCATGAAGGCAGTTACCCAGGTTAAAATGAAGTAAAGCTATGCAGAAAATGAAAGGGAATGACATATGCTGAGAGAAAATTCTAGAAGTAAAAAACAAAGCATGGTGAGTGACAGTATAATTTTAAAAGTAAACAGCCAAAGAATGGTGAGCTAAAATGGAAGTTTCAGGCTGTACATGGTCCTAAAAGAGTTAACATAAATGACATGAGCCCACAACAGCTCCTACACCACAAAAAATTTCAGTCAAATAGACTTTCCTTTAATGCTCTGCTGGGATGCTAAAAGACTAAACAAACTACAATATCATCTAAAGTAAGTGACACAGTATGCCCTTGAAGATGGAACATATGACAGGCTTTATCACAACATGGTGTTCCACAAACACCTCTCACACAGTAACGGCGTGACCATTCACATACTTGGGATCAGTTGTAAGGAATGAAAACAAAATGTGGACATTCACTCCAAAATCATGACAGCCAATCATGCAGAACTAGCACACATTAAATGTTTCAGGCCCAACTTTCTGCCCTGAAATACTAATTTAAAGTTATATAAAGCTCTAATATAACCCATATTAACCTATGTGTCACAAACTTAGACAATGGCCACAGAAGAAACAAATTCCTTACAATATTTTACATTATGATTGAAAAAAAAGTATGTGAAGCCACAAAAGAAGGAGAATGCTGGAGAGTAATAAAAAACAAGGAGCTCCATGACCCTAGAAAGCAAAGAAATCATAAAATTTATAAAACTTCTCTGACTCATGCTGAAAGAATGCAAAACCAAATAATGCCAAAGCAATTTGCAAGAGTGGCAAAGGAAGAAACAAGGAAAAGAGAAGACCAAATAAAAAATGGAGATAAAGCTTAAAGAGGATTTAAATATAACGGGAACATGAAACAAGTAGGCAATGGCCACACATCATCAGGAATGGAGAAAGACTGTACTGGAAGCCCCAGGCCACAACAAACTGTAATGTTTAATGAGGAGGAGTAGGAGAAAGGCTAGGCCATACTGTGTACCAAGAGACGCCAGGTCACCTCACAACAAATGTTCAT
>Ga0209629_10001653_pt1 | contig 14337 bp, 5 predicted proteins | sample TergutCu122P5_FD_187286 | JGI IMG/M metagenome (GOLD analysis project Ga0209629, IMG submission 187286) | Cubitermes ugandensis P5 segment gut microbial communities from Kakamega Forest, Kenya - Cu122 P5 (SPAdes) (version 2) | ecosystem: Host-associated > Arthropoda: Insects > Digestive system >... | reverse complement strand
AGATATGTAATAAAAGTATTAAGAGCTTTCAGAAACGTAAACGTCATGTGCAGTCTGATTTTATTCACTATACTCGTATTTTTAAGTATCAATTTGTAAATATATATATATATATATATATATATATATATATATATATATATATATATATAAATGAGACAAGGGTAAAAATCTTTTAGTAAAAAAGTTTTATGTACGGGTTTAATGATGGTTATTAGTGGCAAATGAGATGGTGTAAAAAAAAAATATATATATATATATTATGCCTATAACTGAGGTGGTGTAATTCCCAGGTGTAGCTCTTGAAGTATGTTACAACTGTGTGATGAAATTGCATTGACAAAAATTATATTTTAATTATTTAATTAATCTAATATTTATTGAGGTCATTCCAGTTTGGTTTCCTTGGAGCTACCTGCCGATTAACCTTGGTTTGTCATGATGATAGTTCTTCCTCAGTCACATAGCCCCTACACATATTTAGAGTTATTTTGTCTTAAAATGTCACGTGTATTTATCTGTATCTAAATATTTACCTAGATAAATAACCAAACTACGGCTCAGAAGAATCAGTCTCTTCAAATACAACTAGTCCTTAGTCTGCAGGCTAGTATTCATCGTTATATTTATCCATAACTTTATTGTCCCACCTTTTATGAATTCGTTGTAGTAGTAAATAATTTTCATCCTTTTGGAAATCCTTTTTATATTAAATCTTATTGAAAGAACTTCGTCCTAGTTGTTATTCCTCCATCCTCTTTGCTACGTATTTATAAATCTCAGGGTTCCAGATTTCCCAAGAAAGAAAATGGCGCGGCAGATCTAATTGTCTCTGACATACATTGTTTTAGGGAAATATGATATTTGTGTGGCTGTATTGAATTCCCAAAGCTTTATGAGTATTTTGACATAATATCATCATGATCACTTTCCTTAATGTAATTTAGTAATTAAATTTTGAAGTGGTTCAGAACTTTCTGGCGCAGCCTATAGGCCTTATATTGAGAGCAAAAGCTCTGACGTTGTCTATAAGATTGCGTGCGAAAACTAGGAAGTTTTTTTTTCCCTTATTTGGCACAACTCTTTTTCTTTGGTAAACAAACAATTTTGTTTACAGTTGCTATATTTTCCGGCTGTTAAAGGGATAAACCGCTATAAAATTATATAAAATAATTTCAATTCGAGTGTATTAAGCCTCTTAACATTAGCTGAATCGTTTAATATTTCTTAAATTTTGTTTTAAAAATCGTGTTTGTTACATTTTCCCATGTTATTTAATATTGGCTGTTGGTTACCTTCGGTCCTCATTTCGTTTACGTCACTTTGTGTTGACTGCGTTCTAAATTATTATGTCGTCTGGATTCAATTCCCGATCTGTAATGTGACAACATATAGTACTTACACGTATATTATATGCGTATATAAGTGGAACTACAAAATATTATTTGTTTTAAAACTTACAGTATTATCACGCTGGGCGTCGTGTCCACAGCATATCAGTACCTGATATTCTTAGGCTATTTTCTTGTGCAAGAAGAACATTTATCACTGTCAACGGAATGCGTTATAAAATATTAATATAATGTGACAGAGTTACTCTGTAAATTGTTTCATATAATCTGTAGGTACTTAGAATATTAGTTCCGTATCGGCTTCGTCTGTGCACGTTTCAAGTTGATAAGTTACTGGTTGTGGTGCATGATGAACTATCGGCTTTTCGGACTGATGCTGCCATCTTTATTTTTTCAAGTTGTATCAATACATAAGCTGCCGGGTTATCACAGTTTCACATGACGTTGTTGCCACATTACACAGAGTGGAAACGAAGAACTACGTTCCACCGTAATGTTGGAACCTGCCTACCAGACTACTCGGTGTCATAACCTATTGAGTTTCTTTTAGTGGGAAGTTCTGATGAAAATATTTTTACGCTAAGATTACAGAAGTAACAGAAATAGTTCATTATCCAGACACACAAATGCACAACATATATTTATTAACAATATTTTATATATCGTAAGTATTCCTACATGTTTCAGTGCATCTGCATCATCTTCAGGGATTCTCATCCTTATACTTTACTGGAGTTATAAAATCATTAATGTCACAAACTCAGTGAAATCACTAGAAGGTATTGACGTGATCGCTATAGTTGATGATAAAATACAATCTACAAAACGCTGTGAGCTGTGTCAGCTGTTACACGTAATTACAGTAGGTGGAATTTGTCAGCTTCTGGGCTGTATATACCGTCAGGACTGTCTTGTAAGTGTTTCCTGTAAGCGGGTACGATCAAAGAAGTTGTAGGAAATTGAGTAATGAGGGGAATAATGTTTTTTACATTTCGCCAAATTTTGTAAGGGTAATGAAGTTAAGGAGAATAAGACGAATGAGGCGTGTAGAACTCATATAAAAGTCGAAAAATAAATGTTTCAAGTTTATGTTTGGATAATTGAACTAAAGAGATTACGTGGTTTTTTGCATGGTTCTTTGGCGGAAAACAGGATAGTGAGCTTTCCGGTAAAGTTCGCACTATAACGTACCATGCAGGCACAGAGGGGGAGTAGAGATATAGCTCTACTCTTTCTTTAACCTCCGCTCTAGATGGGGTGGGTGGGTAACGCCACGACTCTGTCTCTTTACCTTCCCGGGAATGACCCGGTACCCTTTGTATAGGAGGCTGGGTGGGTTTCAGGTCCGGTGTGAACGGGTGCGGGAAATTTCACCCCATCGGGATTCGATCCACGGAATATTCGACCAGTAACGAGTTACTATATCGACTGCGTCATTCCGGCAGACACTGAACTTCCTCTTTGGTGAATTATGGTATGATTCTTGTCGAGCTGAGGAATTTTCAGCGCATCAAGCAAAACTCCGTACTTATTACTATGCGTTTTAAAATTATTTTGTAGAAACTGAGGCAGTTGGGCCAGCTAGTCATATATTACCACTCCAGTGCTATTTTCTTTGTCGCTGTGCAGGTATTGACTCCATAATCCTCCACGCCTACACTGACACCATTTTTCTGTCAATCCCGTGTACCTTCCATGCATTATACTACGTGCCATTCTGTCCACAGCAAGTCGAAATTTCGTTGAATGAACGCTATACTATTATAGTACCACAGGTGCAAGTGAATGGCATACCAGGCCCAGTAACACAATAGACAAGGCTCTTTTTCCTCTAACACTTTATGAATGAACTCCCTCACCTCTCTCCCTTCAACTTCCGGTGCTCCACCTTTCATCCACTTTCAGCTACCACCAAAGAAATACCTTTAATTCTGTTATTCAGTGAGGATAAGCCCTCATGAGAAATTCTGTCCATGGATAGTCTTTCTTTTCTTAAGAAGGGAAAGTAAATGTGAAATGAAATAACTGACAGAAAGTTTATTTTACTTTTAGTGTTGTGTTTAGACTTGACATTGATCCTGTAGGATCACACCTAATAGTTGCTTCCATTATTTCAGTAGGTTGTTTGAAGTGGAGGCGGCTGTTCCTTTTAGCAGACGGTGTGAAGGTTGAGAAGTATACCAGATTGTGCCCTTCGAGAGTAAGAAAGGGGTTCGTGTTGCTGAAGGAAACAATTTAAACCTTTTAAAATCAGACTTTGTACGTAGCCCACCAAAGTTGAACAGGACATCGGGGATAATATTCTGTCGCATGGAATTTTGCAGCTTCAAATTTTGGGCTGGATACGAGATGTACTTTTCTTTTTTACGGTTTTCCGAAGTATCTTTTAAGCAAATGCCAGAATCCTGACTCAATTTAGAAGAAGGAGTAGGTTCACATACTTCTAATTCATTATCAACACCGCGCACTGTGAGCTGTTGGTAGCTTAATGACATAAAACAAAACTTTGATCCCTAGATTTCAGCGTCCATTTGTTTCCAAGAACAAGTGTAAATTAAAATACCGCTCACAAATATATATATATTTATATTTATTTATTTTCCTTATAGGAGCGACCTGATCTCGGACATTCAACAGGACACAGTTCGAGGATGTTTAAAGCAGAGTTCAGAGGGTAGTATTTGGTCCTAAGACAGAGACAGTAATGGGAGAATGGAGAAACTGGACAATGATAATTATTTTTGTTTATCAGAAATTATCAGGGCCAACAGATCATGGGAGATGAACGGGAGGAGATATTTATCACACATGAATGCCTGCTTGATTTTGAGTACGGCAGCGTGAAGTGAAGAGACTTCGTTGGGATCTTAAGACATGTGTGAGTGTGTCTTAAACAAGCAGGGTGCGGTGGTGTGGACGCGGTTCATCTAATTCAGAACTGGGATCAATGGCGAACTCTTGTGAAAATGATATTGAAATTTAGTCTGCCATAAACCACAGGAAATGTAACTACCTAAGCGTATGTCTTTTTCTCGAGTTATTTTATATCTGGACTTAAAATGGTTCGTTAGTGTTATTGAAACAGAGGTTAAAAATAGTAAAAACAACACAGTTCAGTTTTATTTCTTGTAATCCTTTAATCTTTTTCCGCTTTAATACAAACCCATTAACAAAGACATGACAAAAATAATAAATTAAAACCACAATTTGTTGTTATTTCTGTTTTGAAAAGACCAGTTACAGCTCACATTTTCTGTTCGTGTGGAATTAAACTTGTAAGCATCAAGAACAGATTAATTTATCGAAGTCTGAAATTAACTGAATTGATGTAATATACAACTAGATTCCCTAATACAGTACACAGAATTACCAACGGATTGTTTTAAGATTGTTAGTCTCATTTAAAATTAGGAATAACAAAATTCAAATCCGTGACAGTCGAATCAGAGCAAGATACTTTGGATGGTTATGAGCTGCACGGAGAAATTCATTTATGTTTTCTGTAAATCAGGTTTTTTATGTATCAACACAGCTGAATATCGGAATTGTCCGAAGAATTTTCTTTTTTCTTCAAGTATGGAAACGTCTCTCCAAGTGTTTAGGCGCTCTGATTATAGGCTGTAGTTGAGAATTCATGTCCTCCATCTAAAAATTTTGTTAGTTTGGAAAGAAATCCCCCAAAAATGGCGTTGCTTCTCTGTACACGCAATGCGTTTCGTGTTCTCAGGTTCCGACAGCGATGCCGATGAAGATTCCACAAGCTGTTTGCCTCCATTATCACAGTAGTGCAAGAAGGAATTTCCTGAGATGGACGTACCAAGCTTCTCCGAAACTTTATTGTTGGTATACAAATTCATACTGCGTAAAATCCCGGAAGACTCGACTCTTTACACTGCTTTTCCCTTGTAAACACCATCCTGTCAGTTTTGTTTAGGAAATATTAGTTTCAGCCCACATTCCGGAAAACAAACTAGCGCATATTACACAGTGTGGATACCATGCAGAATTATTTAATGTTAAAGCGGATGGTAAATATAGTTACCACTGTACCTTAAAGTAGTAACATTAGGCTACATTTAACCCTTAGTAAATAGTCTATAACAGTTAATTTTTAACTTCTTGCAATCTGATATGGATTAATTAAGAACGAGGGAAGCTGGTAATTATGTCGCTAAGTAAATGCTGCGGGGAAAGGCTGCTGGTGTTGCCATCTGGTGCTATAAACCGCAAAACTCGCATTAAAGGGACCCCAGTGAAATAAAAATGCATGAATTAACGTTAGACCATATAAGGACCTTACGTGCGTAAACCGACGTCAAGTACATATGTAGGTAACTGTAGAATAAATAAATTAAATGTGTTAAACAAGAAACAAAAATATAAATGATTAGTGTTTAACAAATGTTTGGAGCTTCTAAAGTACCACGTGGTGCTAAATAACTCAACCTCTGTAGAGGACAGATTAAAGTTGAGGACCAGTCGCTACCGTCCAGTTTATAATCTTTTGTTTTCCATCTGCAGTGTAAAATGTAAGGGCTAAAATGTATCAAACCGTACACTAATCTTACTTGTCGTATATGATGTAAAACTTGGACTTGCACATTAAGTGGAGAACTTACTCTGAGGGCGGTCAAAGGGTTACTTACTTAATTACTTACTTACTTACTTACTCACTTACTCACTCCATCGAGCAGAGTCCCTCTTGGGAAGCTAATGCGCACTCAGCTAGTCAAGAAATTCCAGGCATTTTATGGAACCCAAAGGTTCATGACCGCGTTTACAAGTGCTCGCCACCTGTCCCTATCGGTCAGAAGAGTATGCTGCGAGGAATATTTGGACCTTATAAAGGTGGCTGTAAAAGGAGGATGCGAAGAATTACATAACGAGACATTTCATAAATTGTGATAATTACAGATATTATTAGGATGATCATATGGAAAAGTATAAGATATTTGATGCATATAGAATGCATGGACAAGAATATGGATACTAAGTTTTGGTGGGAAAACCTATGGGAATGAATAAGTTGTAATGCAATATTAAAACGAGTCTTAGGCAATATATCTGGGTATTAACTGGAATAATTTGACTCACAATAAAAATTACTGGCACACTGTGGTGCACACGATAATGTACATTTGCAGTGCGCACAAGCCGGATAAATTCTGGACTGGCAGAATAACTGTCACCTTCTCAAAGAGGCCTCTCTCTTATATTTTAATGTTAGTTTGTCACATATGGTAGTTCATCAAATAAGGCAACAATTCGACTCGGCCAGGAGACTCGATATTCTGCACGGAACTCTTCGTGGCTTTGCTCAGTCTGTCCATTCAAGTTCCAAAATAATACCTCAGATTACGCTATCAGCGCCTCCTTCCATATCCTGTCCATTCCAGTCTCGATGTTAGGCATCTCTTTGTGCTTCCTAAACAGAATCAAAATATTTATATTCTATCAGAACAACTTTATTATCAAGCCATTCTCTATGGCTACATATTTCGACTTTTAAGTAAAGCTATTTTCAGGTTAACAAATATAACAGCCTAAGAATATAAAAATGACCTTACCATATTTCAGTTAACATTTCACTGAGATATCACACCTTAGAAGATTTTTGCTTTCGTAGCTTAATATTATGGTTGTTGTGTTTTATAATAGTTTATTAATATTAAGTAAAGTTTTATCTTTATAAAATATTTAAAGCTTTTGGAAGTCAGTGTATTTTTGCTTGTATTTGCCCTGCTCTTTAATTATGTTTATTACGAAGTTTTGCTTCTGATCTCTTTTCTTTTCTGTCTTTGTTATGCATGACGCAGAACTCTTAAATGTACAGACGAGGAGCCGTAACAGGAAAATTTTCTGGAAAATTCTTAGTCAACACAAAAATTTTACATACAAAATTTGGTATCAAATGACACGGACATACGTCACATATAAGATACCTAAAAGAAAATAATGCCAGGCATGACACCAATAAAGATCATATAAAATTAATATTTAACAAGTAATATCCTCCGAATATTGAACAACAGGTTTAAGGGAATCAAACACCGAAATAAAGTATGATCTTGGTCACGCATAACATAGACACAAAGTAAAAGAAAAATCTGGCACAAAACGTTATTGAGAAGAAGACAGTAGTAAACATAATTAAATAGTACGAGATGATACCATGAACAATATGTAGATCTGTAAAAATTTAAGAAGTTTTTTTAAAAAGATGCAACTTCACGTAACTTAAAAAATAATAGAATACGACAAAACTTGGGTAACGTAAACACAAAACGTTTTAGATCGCAGTGTCAGTCCGATTGACATAGGATAAATTCATTTACATACTTTATTTCATTTTAACAGTGGTCAGCCTGTGGATGACTTTTCTTTATACCCGAAATATGTAACTAAACTATCAGACTTATTGTAAACATGAAGGTTGTTTGCTAATGCAGTCGTATTGACGGAATAAATCTTTCTTTGATTCCTGTCTAATTCATTACGCACTAATCATCCTACGCTATGTACCTGAGCTACTGACGGTGTCGTTCAGGAAACATTCAATACGTAACTAGGTGATAACATTATTATATCCTGTACATGAACCCTAGCTATGTGTGCTCGTGCCATCCAAACAAAATGCAGTCACGTGACCTCAAGCATTAAGTTGCAGTTAGTGAAGGTCGTAATAAGGTGATAATGGCGAGATTACTACCAGCAGATGTCCAGAATCTGAGTTATTATAGAAGGTAACAAGGTATTAATTCTAGGTTGTGGGCAGAACAAGAGTCGTGTTATCTTCACTTTAAGGCATGAAGATGCCGGATTACACGCCATTATTAGACGTAAATTGTAGTTGCCACGAACTTTCACGCAGGACCTGGATAATGATTAACCTAAAATGACCGAATTTCTGAGAACAGATAATTAAAAACCCATATAATATATGCACAAGATCCTTCAGAAGGGCTCGTGTTTGTTATGAATAACTTGAATTCCAATAACAGTTTTTGTTTCATAACAACTTAACAATAGCATTAGATTATTATTATTATTATATAAAAGTCGATCCAAATGACCGCTCCGTCTAAGATGTTTATTATCTTCTACCCTGGAATATTAGAATCGTGAGTTCGAAACCCACTTCGGTCATAGATGTAGGTCTGCAGCCTCTCTGTCCTTTCCTTCTCTTGCGTAGACAAAGTCATTATGACTCCTCGATCCACCGTCCAAGAAATCCTGCAGTATGTATATAACTTTTAGAAACCCGAACAATGGGAGGTCTTTGGCTGCACTAACCTGCAGCGCCATTACAAGACATGCTGTAATAAGAGCAAGAGACGAAATTCATAATATGTAGAGTCAAATGTTGTCTGCGTGAAGAAAGAGCGGGGTCCCACAACGCGCTTCCCTGTGTCTCCTACTTACACCTTTGATTATTTTGTTATACATGACTTCCAAACCCTCGTTATATGCTCTTTGAAGCCTGGTGGTTACCTAAGTCCTACTTTAATTGCAGTTCTTACCACACAGAAAAACAACTGATTTTCTGTTACGAAGACACACCGCATAATGCTACTAAAGGAAATAATATTTATTTACGAAAAACAGTATCAAAAGATTCATGTTTTATGGTAGCTTTGTATTACTGTGATGCAGGAACTGAACTTTTAAATAACGTTAGATTAACTTGACGCTGCAAGCGTTTCACATAGTCCTGTATTTTTTTGATTGTGGAACGTTGTAACCGAACCGGAAACTAGAACGAGATTTTATTCGTGCTATAAATGGCTGAGGATATATCAGTGGAGAAATACTCCCACGTCAGGTCTTAAATAAAAGGAAGGTGTATAAATGCAGCAATTGCTTCTTGGAAAGGACAAAATTACAAACGAAATGAATAACGACACGCCAACCACGTTATTATTCTGAGAAGGTGCAGCAACAATTTAAAATCGCATTAAAATATATTTTGTTAAATAAAACTCTGTAGAAGAGTAGAATTCTTTAATTTATTGTTAGTCATGAAAACAGGAAAATAAAATGTTTCCACTGCGTTCATAATTTCTCAGCCACTTAAACTATTTAGTGGACACCATCTATTAACTTTATTGTCAGTATACTTTTAGGGTATATGGATTTTTTTAAAGTGAAGGTTGTTCAAGGTGCAGTCCTACATTTCGGGTCGGTTTGCCGATACAGAATTAGGGCAAATGTAATATTGCTCAAGTATTGCGTAAACACAGACGAATATATTTTGCTCTTACAGAATTTCCCTAATCGATTATTAAATCACATCACATAAAATGTTCAAAAACATGACACGATATTTCTGCTAATGCTGTGAATTACTTGGGGGGGGATATCAAATTAATCCCTAACGTATGAACCGTATAAGGCCAAACTGAAGTTTTTAATTTTTTTTTTGTGTTGAACTTTAATTCGGCAAATAAGGGAAATCGTTGAGTATGTTTTGTTCAAATTGCAAACACTTCACTTCCGAAGTCTGAAATTGACCTAAACATGTAAAAATATTCACTTGCTACTTCACACACAACACCGTCTGTATTTTAGAAACCAACCATTTAAGGGTTTTTTAGGAACAGAAAATTCTGTATATTGTGAAATTCTTACTACACACTTAAACAAAATCTTTATATAATTTGAAGACTTTTTAATGTTAAATGCGACGCTACTTACGAATGTGGTTTGAAAAGTCAGTTTAATTTCATTCTTAAATTTCTGTATTCTGTTGCCAAAATACCTCAGAAATGATTCTTCCTCATTGATTGCGTTAACGGTACAAGTATGCGCCGTATAATGATGTTTCGGTCAACGACGGACCGCATATAGGACGGTGGTCCCATAAGATTATACGTGTAATATTATAATATAATATAATGTAATGTAATATTATATTATATTATATTATATTGTATTATATTATAATACCATTGTGTTACAATTGCCTACAGTATTCAGTACAGCAACATGCTGTACAGGTTTGTAGTCTTGGAGCAATAGGCTATAACAAATAGCCCAGGTATGTAGTAGGCTATACTAGTTAGATTTGTGTAAGTACACGTCCGCACAACGACGCAATCGCCTAACGACGCATTTCTCAGAACGTATCCCCGTCGTTAAGCGACGCATATCAGTACTTTGGTTTATCATTTTCTTTAAAATTCCGCTTATAGCACACTAGTCACATCTAATTTGATATTAAGAAATTTATAGTGTTCCTAAATTGTGGCCATACCCAAGATTTGATCCTGTATTTAGTACCTAAAAACACAGTGATTGAAATTTCATTGTTGTAATTTTAACTTTACTCTCTGGCGTTCCTTATTCTGACGTCATTTAGTCTCAAGGTGGCAGCCGGAATCGGCGAGTTTCTCGAAACGTCGGTCAAAACCTACCAGACGACAAGTCTTCATGCTTAGAAAATATAATCCATATATTCACCGCCGTGAATATGTCACTTGTTTTATGTGGTTGTGAAAATAGTCGAGCAACCGTCAGCTTCTGCAGCTGGACTCTGATACATGGAATTTAAGCGGCCCTGAAGTTCGGTTGTGAAAATCCTTGATACAAAACCAGTTTAAACGTTCTGACGCATCGTCAAAGAACCCCAACACATCCTCACAGAAAAATTTCTGCAGACGGGCGTAAATTTTATGCCTGATACATCACCGTTTAAGAGACATATAAAGCCATTAACATTCTTCGGTTATCGGTACAAGAATCTCTGCTTTTTAAACAGCATTCACTGTAAGGAAACATCTGGATATAAATCCATTACACGAGGTAGTGTTGACCGTCTTCATCAGCACAGAATAGAGATGAGTCAGGTAGAATTCCAGAGGGATGTCTTTTGTGTCCTCGTAAAATAAAAGTGTAATTCCATCAGATGCTTTATGTTCTCTTAGAATGTACGCTTCTTCGCTGTTATTTTAGGACGAAACAGTGCTGGCAAATATCAGGAGACAACTGCCTTGTGTTGCTGTACGTATTTATGTGAGATTTTATATTTTGATTATTTTGAACATTCATATTGACGTATTATGGTAGGGCGGTACCAGCATTTCGGAGCACCATTCTGGCTTCGTCTTCTGTTAACCATCTAGTTGCACATTGTAAAAACTTATAAGGAACAATAATGGGACACTGGTTGCTAACCATGTTCAGTCTAAATAACACTAAATGTAACGTAATAAACCTAAAAATTTAAACAGTACTTCTTCTCACTGTGTTTTTTAGTAAAACTGTGAGTATTAATGCCTCAATAAAACTGCCATTTTAGTATGTATGTCGTTTTGTATGGGTGTGGATCTTGGTTACTCGTGCTAGGAAAAGAACATAGGCGGAAGTGGTTTGAGATCAGTAAGTGCAGGAAATGTTCGAAGGCAGGGCAGACGAACTAATTGGAGGAGGGGAAAGATTTTATAGGGGAGAGCATAACATATTTTACCTCAATAAAATGATGATCAAAGCAAGGACGTTGGAAAGAGTGGTGCATGTAGCACTCAATGATGATTTTTTTTAAAAGAAGAATACACTTTTTTTCTCTCTCTGTCTTTTGGGGTGGCTCAAAGGTTTAAGATCAGCACTAGATAAACCAAGACTCCTATAAATGAGAAGGCGTTTCGAAATCAAATAGCAGGTCACAGGTATTAATACGTGATTAGTCAATTCATTAACATGTTAAAGTACGTTGGTAGCTATGTTCACCACATTCTTTAACGTTACAAACTGAGCTTCACCCACACGTTGCATTTGTGTGTATGGTATGACTCTCACAAAAACAGCCTGTTACTTAACCGACGTGTTTTAACATGTTGCTTTTTGCAATAGAGTCGAACCGTGTTCTGTGTGAGACAGGGTTTTAATTAATTTATTTTTTGGATAAAATCCAGATTTCGAACATTCAAGTTAGGCCTATACCAGTTTTCACTATATGAAACAGTTGATGTAACTCGGAAGTTTTGAAATTCTGACTGTGACGATGCTTCAGGTCTGTGCAGCCAGACAGCTTGGCACCTCGGTTTGGCGACAGGCTGTCTGCCTGTTTCTCATGTTGATGGAAGACGGTACAGTTAGGTACACAGGGGACCTCGTGAGAGGAACCCTCTTTGTAGAGAAAGTTGGCCCTTTTATGGCAGCATTTCGAGCGCGGTACACACGAACTTCAGGCTTACGTTTTCACGCCACACATCTCGGTGTCCTTCAGAACTTCCTACTCTGCAGTGAAAATATTTTTGCAAACTACCTCACTCGGAGAGAGCCCTTTTACAGAAGCTAATAAGTATATTCTATAGCAATTCACCGCATTTTATAGAACACCTGCAGTCATTAGCAATCACAAGAGTCCACAGCTGCATTCCATCTTGAAGTAAACGAATCTAGAAGAGAACTGCGCTCTTCTGCGTTATTATGCAGCAAGTCGTAGTAATTTCTTAACGACGTTTCGGTACAACCTATCGGTACCATCTACCACAACTCGCTTTGTAATAACCCAGCAGAGCCATTTCTCATCTGCTTCACAGCGGAAGCCTGAAATAACGCATACAGGAACCCAGTTTGCGACGTCCCGCACCATCTATTTTAAGATTTATATTAGTATTATCTTCCCATTTTGGTCCGTGACTGTCAAGTGGTCAGCCCCGTGCAGATTTTCCGGACAGACCTTACATTTTCCATTATGATTATGCGTGTTACACGTTCCACCCGTCTTATCTCCTCTGAATAAATCGTCCTAATAATTAGTAGGTAACACAAATTACGAGATCATATTGCACAAGCGCCCTGATTTCGTACAGTTTCAAAACAATACGCTCTTCCTGTACGTCGAGAGTCTTGCAGCACCAGGCCTTCTCAACGGCACGCTCCCAATATTAGAAATATTTGGCGGAACCTGTGGGTCGGGATAGCTCAGTCAGTATAGCGACTCGCTACGGGCTGGGCGGTCTGGGAATCGAATCCAATTAGAACGAGATTTTCCGCACCCGTCCATACCGGCCCTGGGTCCCACCCAGCCTTCTATACAATGGGTACCGTGTGTTTCCAGGTGTTAAAGAGGCCGGGGCGTGGCGTTGACCACCAACCTCCATCTAGCGTCGAGGTTGAAGAAAGGGTAGAGCTGTACTTCTAGTCACTCTCTGAGCCCTCGGCCCTCGTGGCACGTTCTAGGGTGAACGCACCTTTTTCTTTACTTGGCGGAACCTACTGTCAGTTTGTGGGTGTGAAGCGGCCTATAGGGACGGTTTTCTACCTCCGTCGAAATTCTGTCTGCCCCTACTATACAGAGAATGCGAGCATTGTGCGGGAACTGCATAAGGCATATTGTAATGAGCCTGCCGACCCACAACACACCATTCCTGCAGCTGTAGTGCAAGGACATAACAGTTCCTCATCCATCGCTCTATAACTAGGTTAGAATAGTGACTACAATACATGTTCGAACAGACCTGAATTCTAGTTCGATTCCCGGCGTTCAGAGAGGCTGTGGGGACCACACAGTCTCCTATCCAGTGGGGACCGAAGAACACTCAGTTCTATGCAGTACCGACGTCAAGAACTCGTGGAGGTCTACCTCCACTCCTTGGCTCTATACTTCCACTCCACAAACGTCTTCTTTATGTGGTGCTTAATTTAGTACTTGGAACATTTTTTTTTCCTTTTTTACTCTTACGTTTCTCTTACGATGTTTTTGAAAGAAAACTACTTGGCGAGGACTTCGAACCCCTTAAATCTTTCATCGTATTCAATACAGATTTATACTCGTACATACGCATACATACAAACATACATATATATGTATATAATTTTGATCACAATGTCCCAATTGAGCTTTCTTCAGGATTACTGGTTTTGGGACTTCACTCCGTGTCGTTTGGTATAATTTTTTTTTCTGAAGTACATACTGCCCCTTTGATATATTGTGAAGTTACGTTCCTCCGAAAATTCTGAAAATTGTTACCAGACTGCATGG
>Ga0209629_10001652_pt1 | contig 14347 bp, 12 predicted proteins | sample TergutCu122P5_FD_187286 | JGI IMG/M metagenome (GOLD analysis project Ga0209629, IMG submission 187286) | Cubitermes ugandensis P5 segment gut microbial communities from Kakamega Forest, Kenya - Cu122 P5 (SPAdes) (version 2) | ecosystem: Host-associated > Arthropoda: Insects > Digestive system... | reverse complement strand
AATACAAATTAATGATATATCCAAATGGCGGCACCGCTACGCTGCGCCTGTTTGGGTAAATATTTGCACCCCGTTCCGTGCGCTGTCGCACCGTTCCGTGCGCTGTCGCACACGGCTATAAACACGTGAGCGCTACGCGCTCGCTCCCGTCCCGTGCGCTGTCACCCACGGCTATAAACACGAGAGCGCTACGCGCTCGGTGTTCGTCATTGCGAGCGTAGCGAAGCAATCCATAATTCATAATTGACTCCGTCGATTCTTCGAATTCATAATTCATAACTCATAACTCATAATTCATAACTCATAACGTTAAATATGGTTAATTATATTTAAATCTTAGTACTATGCAATACAAGGTATTATTTTATTACGTATCTTTGCAGCATAAATAGAAATACAAAGAAATGAATGTAGAAAACGTAAAATCACAAATGCGTAAAGGGATCTTGGAATATTGTATTCTGTTGATTCTGAATCGTCGGAAGGCTTATGCCAACGATATCATTCAGTTGTTGCAAGAAGCCCGTTTGATCGTTGTTGAAGGAACTTTATATCCTTTGTTGACACGATTAAAGAATATGGATTTGCTCACCTATCAATGGATAGAATCGAATCAAGGTCCCCCGAGGAAATATTATGAGCTGACTTCAAACGGCGAACATTTTTTGTTTGAGTTAGAGCAGGCTTGGGGAGAAATTGCAGAAACGATTAATCATTTAAAAGAATTATAAATTAAGATTTTATGAAAAAGACTATAACTGTAAATCTCAACGGAAGAGTATTTACCATGGATGATGACGCTTACCGGTTGTTGGATAATTACCTGCATAACCTTCGTATTTATTTTCGAAAAGAAGAAGGTGCTTCTGAGATTATCGCCGATTTTGAAGCGCGAATAGAAGAACTGTTTAGTGAAAAGACACGTTTAGGCGCTGAGGTAATTACCATCGAGCAGGTCGAAGAAGTAATTGCGCGCGTGGGCAATCCGGCCGACTTTGCGGAGAGCGATGAAGCCAAGGAAGAGAAGCAAACGTATTTCACCAAATTGGATGAAGTCAAAAAGAAGTTTTACCGGAATGTTGACGACAAAATGTTTGGCGGCGTCTGTTCGGGTGTTGCCGCTTATTACGGGTGGGATGTGTTGCCGGTGCGTATTGTCTCTATCGTTTTGTTGTTTGCCACCTCGTTTTGGATTGTTCCGGTTTATCTTTTGGTTTGGATTCTTTTACCCGGCGCCTATACGGCAGAGCAAAAACTTCAGATGCGAGGGAAGCCCATTACCGTGGAAAACATCGGTAAAACCGTTGCTGCAGAAGCAGGACCAATTTCGGTTGCTAAACCTAAAGGTTGTTTATCCGGGGCAGTCGATTTATTTGTGGGCTTGTCGAAAGCATTTTTAATATTCGTGGGATTTTTGACAGGGATTATTCTATTGATTGTTTTCTTTGCAATTCTTATCGCATTTATTGCCACTTTATTCGGATTAGGCGGCGGTTTATTTAGCGCCTTACCTTCTTTTCTGATTGCGAATCATCCGGTTTTGGCAACGACTTCTTTTCTTTTTGTGATAGGTATACCGATAGCTGCTATGATCTATGGCCTTATCGCTTTTTTTGCTAAATTAAAGCCGCTCAACCCTTCGGTCAAATGGACGTTTTTCTTTATTTGGCTAACTGCATTGGTATTGTTTCTATCTTCCGGATTACGGATCGACAGAGACCTGTGGAAAAATAATAATTGGAATTGGGGTTGGACGTCTTCGCGCGATCCTCATTTCATCCGCGGAAACGGCATTGCTTCCGAGAAAACCTATACGATGAACGAACCGGTAATGGTTGTGGATCTGCAAAAATATGTTTTTGCCAATTTACAGATAGAACAAACCACGGCCGATACGGCTTCGTTGATCATCAGCGGCGATGAAAATTTGGTGGATAAAATCAACTACGACTTGAAAGACGGACGTTTGACTTTGTCCTCTTCTAATCCGTTTCGCAGCGGAAACAATTTGACCATCCGGCTTCAAACGAAGGATTTGAAAGGGATCCGATCCAATATTGCGGGAAACATACAAATGAATCGTGCATTTACAGGCGATGAATTGGATATTTCCATGTCCGGGCCGGGTAACTTTCATGCAGACAGTTTATATGTACGTTCATTGAGTGTTCAATCGGAAGGCATCGGCTCTGTCCGTTTATCCGGTAAAACGGTGAAAACGCGCTTCAATATGTCGGGAGTAGGGAGTATCGATGCTTTGGAATTGGTTTCCGATTCGGTGTATGCTTACGTGAAAGGCGTCGGTTCCGTTAAAAGCAACCCGGTGGAATTTATAGAAGGGCAATTACAAGGAATCGGGAAAATTACCTACAAGGAAGAACCGAAAGTAAAGAATCTATCTTCAGAAGGAATCGGGAAAATAGGGAAAGAGTGAAACGATATGGCATTAATCAAATCAGTACGGGGATTTACTCCGGAAATAGGTAAAAATGTTTATTTAGCCGACAATGCAACGGTTATCGGAGATGTGATAATTGGTGATGATTCGAGTATTTGGTTCAACACCGTTTTGCGTGGCGATGTCAATTCCATACGAATCGGGAAGCGGGTAAATATTCAGGATGGGACGGTTGTACATACTTTGTACGAAAAATCGATTGCAGAAATTGGCGACGATGTCAGCATCGGGCATAATGTAACCATTCATGGGGCAAAAATTGAAGCCGGCGCTTTGATCGGCATGAATGCGGTGGTGTTGGATCATGCAATCATCGGCGAGGGCGCTTTGGTTGCCGCCGGTTCGGTGGTTCTCGGCGGAACGATCGTAGAGCCGGGCAGTATGTATGGCGGAACTCCCGCCAAATTCATCAAGAAAGTCGATCCCGAGCAGGCAAAGGAGATTAATCAAAAAATTGCCCGCAATTATTTGATGTATGCCGGGTGGTATGCTTCAGGAGATTGAGGGGAATAGTTTTTCATAAATTTTTTGTGTAGCGCCAAGGTTTCGTATAACGTATTCCTTGGCGTTTTTTCCGGTTTCACGGAGCCAATCGCCGGATGAAATCAAATCGTTCATTCGGAGAGCAAATTCATCTTCGCTTTTCACGGTGAAAGCTCCTCCGGCGGCGATTAATTCTTTAGCTTCTTTGAATTTCCGAAAATTAGGGCCAAACAGGACCGGGATGCCGTAAACCGCTGCTTCGAGAATGTTATGAATGCCTTTCCCGAACCCGCCGCCAATATAAGCGCAATCGCCATAGCGATAAACGGATGAGAGCAAACCGAAACAGTCGATTATCAAACAGCCGGCATCGACGACTTCGTTTTCACTTGCTTGCGAGTATCGCACCACCGGTCGATTAAAACGGCTTTTCAGCGATTCAATCCTTTGCTCATTGATCTCATGCGGCGCAAGGATCAACTTTATTCCGGGATGTTGATTGATATAAGGAATGATGATTGCTTCATCGTTTACCCAAGTGCTGCCGGCAACCAAAACAAAAGGAGCGTTGCTATCCGTTTGATTTAGGAATTTCTCAATTACAGGGAGTTCTTTTCGCCGGTCAAAAATTTCAACTACCCGGTCGAAACGGGTATCGCCGGTAATGCTTGCATTGGGATGGTCGAATCGTTTTAATAACTCCAAAGAAGGTTGATCTTGAACGAAAAACCAATCAAAATCATTCAGAACTTTTCGATATCGATAGGCATACCAACGAAAGAAAATTTGCGAAGGCCTGAAAACGGCTGAAATGATGTATGTTGGGATTTGCAACCGTCTCAGTTGGTTCAAATAATTCATCCAAAATTCATATTTGATGAAGATTGCCATCACCGGTTTCACGGTACGAAGAAATTTTTGTGCATTCCAAAGATGATCAAAAGGCAGGTAGCAAATGAGTTCAGCCCCGGAATAATTTTTTCTTACTTCATATCCGGATGGAGAAAAAAAGGTTAACAGGATTTTGTATTCCGGTTTTTCTTTCCGGATTTTTTCAATCAAGGGTCGTCCCTGTTCAAACTCTCCCAGTGATGCAGCATGAAACCAAATATAGGATGCTTTTGGGTCCAAATGTTTTTTCAGACCGGAAAATGTTTCTTTCTGACCTGCCAACATTTTTTTCGCCTTTTTGTTGAAGGGTGCTACTAAGCGGACAGCAAGTGAATAGAGGGCTATTGCGAGTGAATACATAGTAATAATTATGAGTTATGAGTTATGAGTTATGAGTTAAGAATTCATAACTCATAACTCATAACTCATAACTGTTTTTATTCGTTTTATCGTTTCTTCTTTCCCGATTATTTCCATGATGTCGAAAATATGCGGGCCTTTGGATTCGCCTACCAGCGCCAAGCGAAGGGTATTCATGATTTCGCCGGTAGCATATCCTTTCGATGAAATCCGGTCCATAACAATCGGTTCGATGGTTGAAGCTGAAAAATCGTCGATCGGTTGCAAAACGGAAATCAAGGCTTGCATCTTTTCGGGAGAATCATTTTTCAGGCATTTGCTTGCAGTCTTTTCATCATAAGCGTTGGGAGCAATAAAAAAGAATGCGGATTGATTCCACCATTCGGTTGTGAAATGAACCCGTTCTTTGATGAGTCCGACTATTTTTACTACCTTATCCCAAGAAATATTGATTCCTTTCTCTTTCAAGATCGGCAGGAATAACTCTGCCATTGCTTCATCGGATTTAGATTGAATATAATGTCGGTTGAACCATTCACCTTTTTTATAATCGAATTTGGCTCCGTTTTTACTGCATTTTTCCAAGGAAAACAAATCGATCAGTTCTTCCAAGGAGAATATTTCCCGATCATCGCCCGGATTCCATCCAAGCAAAGCGAGGAAATTCAGTAGCGCTTCGGGCAGATAGCCGGCTTCGCGATATCCGGAAGCCGTTTCTCCGGTTTTCGGATCACGCCATTGTAAGGGAAAAACGGGAAAGCCCAAGCGGTCGCCATCGCGTTTACTCAATTTGCCGTTTCCTTCCGGTTTGAGAAGCAGAGGCAAATGAGCAAATGCCGGCTGGCTTGTTTCCCAACCTAAATATTTGTATAAAAGTACATGTAAGGGAGCGGAAGGCAACCATTCTTCGCCGCGAATCACATGCGTAATTTCCATCAGGTGATCATCTGCTACATTCGCTAAATGATAAGTCGGTAATCCGTCGGAAGATTTAAATAACACCTTATCATCTATAATGGATGAATTTACGTTGATATCCCCCCGGATTAAATCCCGGACATGAATTATTTGGTCCGGCTCGATGCGGATACGGACGGTGTGGGGTAGGCCGGATTCTAGTAAAGCCCGGGTTTCTTTGGGAGATAATGTAAAGGAATTTCTCATGGATAAGCGCGTGGAAGCATCGTATTGAAAATTCGGAATTTCCTTTCGCTTGGCTTCCAATTCTTCGGGCGTGTCGAATGCCAAATAAGCGAACCCGTTGGATAATAATTGATCAATGTATTGTTTATAGATATTCTTTCGTTCCGATTGCCGGTAAGGACCATATTTACCGCCTACATGCGGACCTTCGTCGAAACGGATTCCCACCCATTCGAGCGACTGAATGATATATTCTTCTGCTCCGGCTACAAAGCGTTGGGAATCGGTATCTTCAACCCGAAGGATATAATCGCCTCCGTTTTTTTTTGCAAAAAGATAGTTATATAAAGCGGTTCGAACGCCCCCGATATGAAGAGGTCCGGTGGGACTGGGTGCAAAACGAACTCTGATTTTTTGAGCAGTCATAGTTGAAATGAATATTTTTTTGCAAAAGTACATATATTTCTTTTTTTTTTACTAATTTAGCGAAAATTATTGAAGGTATGAACAGGAAATCGTTGGTTATACCAAAGTTTATCTATTTCATTATCGTTGGTTTACTCGTTTTGTTCTTTTTTCCTCGCGAAGGAAAATTCAGTTATTCGTTTACCGAGGGACGTCCTTGGCAATATGGCTTGCTGATTGCCCCTTTTGATTTTCCGATTTACAAAACCGATGCGGAAATCAAAAAGGAGCAAGATTCCATTCAAGCTCAATCGTTCCTTTATTTCCGGAGAAATGAAGAAAACGGACGTCAGCAAATGCAAAAATTCAATGAAAATATCAGTAAGTTAAATTCGATCCCTCATATTTCGGAATATAAGAAATATTTGGATGAGGCGATGACTAAAATTTACAAAATAGGCATACTGAGCGCCACGGATTATAATAATTTGCAAGATCGCCGTTCCATTAACCTGATGGTTCTTCGCGATAACTTGGCGGAACCTCATGCTGTGAAGGAATTTTTTACGATACGGACGGCTTATGCGTATATATCGGATAATTGTCCGGGTTTTTTAGATCCGGAGGAAATGCGAAAAATAGCGCCGGAGAATTATATTCGCGAGAATATGGAATATGATGAAGGGACGACTGAAAAAGTCAGACAGGAGTCGTTGCGCCAAATTTCTCCGGCGAACGGGATGGTTCAAGCCGGTGAAAAAATTGTCGACCGCGGCGAGATTATCGGCGGAAAGGTTTATAATATCCTTCGTTCGTTGAAGCTGAACTATGACAAACAAGCCGGGACCATCACTCGCCGGATCGGAGTATGGATCGGGACGATAATCATTATCGGCATTTTATTTACCGGTTATTTTTTCTATTTTTATTATTTCAGGAAAAATATTTACGGGAACAGGAAAGATATTATTTTCTTTCTTTTTATGGTAACTTTTTTCACATTATTAGCTGAATTTTCCATCTCATACGATCTTTTCAGCATTTATATTATTCCTTATGCCATTATTCCGATTGTGGTTCGCACGTTTTTTGATTCTCGTTCGGCCCAGATCACCCATTTGTTGACGGTTCTTATTTGCTCCCTGTTAATTCCATTATCATACGAATTTCTTCTCATGCAAATCATTGTTTGTTGGGTTGCTTTATATGTTTTGAAAGATTTGTCGCAACGGTCGGAATTGATGAAATCCGCCTTATGGATTTTTTTCGCCTACTTATTGGTTTATGCCGGGCTGATGTTGTTTCAAGAGGGTAACTTTTCAAAGATTAACGAGCGCATGTTAGTATATTTCGGGATCAATTTTCTCTTTGTTTTGTTTACTTATCCTCTCATTTACATTCTTGAAAAGGTTTTCGGATACATTTCCAATGTGACATTGGTCGAACTTTCAGATATTAATATTCCTATTCTTAGGCAATTGGCAGAAAGTTGTCCGGGAACTTTTCAACATTCGCTTCAAGTCTCCATGTTAGGTGTAGCCGCTGCGACGAAAGTAGAAGCGAATCCGCAATTGATACGTACCGGCGCTCTGTATCATGATTTAGGGAAGATGAAAAATCCGCATTTCTTTATAGAAAATAAATTGGAAGGGAACAATCCGCATGAAAATCTGACTTTCGAACAAAGCGCTCAAATCATCACCGATCATGTTCCGGAGGGAGCGAAAATAGCCGAAAAAATAAGTTTGCCTCAATCCATTGTTCGATTTATTCTGACGCATCATGGAAAAGGGAAAGCCCGATATTTTTATAATTCGTTCCGCAACCGCTTTCCGGATGCCGAAATCGATGAGGAAGCCTTTTCGTATGCAGGGGATAATCCGGATACCAAAGAAACGGCGATTTTGATGATGGCAGATTCGATCGAAGCTGCATCCCGTAGTTTGAAAGATTATACAGAAGAATCAATCCGGAATTTGGTCAACCGGATCATAGATATGCAAATCGTCGATGGTCTGCTGGACGAGGCTCCATTAACATTCAAAAATATAACGGATATTAAAAATATCTTCGTCGAACGACTGTTATCGGTCTATCATTCGCGAATCGTGTATCCGGAATTGGAGAAGAAGTGAGGGAGTTAAGAGTTAAGAGTTAAGAGTTAAGAATTTTTAAAACTATAATTATGAAATTAGAAGGAAGAAGAGAAAGCGACAATGTGGATGATCGCCGCAGAATGGGCGGAGGAAAAGCAGCCGGCTTAGGGATCGGCGGACTAATTATTGTCGGACTTATCACCTGGTTATCCGGTGGAAATATTGGAGATATAGTTAATCTGTTTGCCGGTCAAATGCTGAATACGGAGCAAGGAACAGAGTATGTGCCTTCTGCCGAAGAAGAAGCGATGGCTTCTTTTGCCAAGACCATTTTAGCCGGAACGGAAGATGTTTGGACTAAGGAGTTTGCCAAAATGGGGCGTAAATATGTTCCGCCGAGAATGGTTTTATATTCAAACTCCACGAATTCGAGTTGCGGAGGCGCTTCCGCTCAAACCGGTCCTTTCTATTGCCCGGTCGATCAAGCGGTTTATCTCGACGTTTCATTTTTCGATCAAATGAGAAACCAATTGGGCGCCGGCGGAGATTTTGCATACGCATACGTCATCGCTCACGAAGTGGGACATCATGTGCAAAATCTTTTGGGAACGCTTGATAAAGTACAGCAGATGCAAAGTAGAGCGAGTAAAAAAGAGGGGAATCAATTGAGCGTACGTTTGGAGTTACAGGCCGATTTTTATGCGGGTATCTGGGCTTATTATGATAATAAAATGTTTAATTCATTAGAACCGGGCGATATAGAGAAAGGACTAAATGCTGCAAGCGCAATCGGCGACGACCGCTTACAGATGCAGTCGCAAGGATATACCGTCCCTGATGCTTTCAATCATGGCACTTCCGCACAGCGCGTTCGTTGGCTTAAAAAGGGCGCAACCACCGGACAGATTTCCGCCGGAGATACTTTTTCGCCAAGTTATTCCGATTTGTAGGAATTTTATATCAAAAATATGTCGTATATTTGTATTGATAAAGGATAATATACTCAATTCCTTTTTATACAATCTCGGATTTCATTTATCGTTGTAATGGCCATAAGTGGAAAGAACAAAAACATATACAGTTTCCTCATGAATTTCATATACAAGACGATGTTTTTGTGTAATTCTCCTTGACCATTTTCCTGTTTTATCCTGACTTAATTTTTCAGGATGCCCCGTTCCCACAGTTGGATGAATAGCCAACTCATGAATAAGTTTTATTACTTTTTTGTAGGCCTGTGGTTCATCCTTTTTTAAGTTAGCAATGTCTTCTTTTGCTTCGGGCGATATTACAATCTTATAGCTCATATACTTTCAAAAAAAGCATTGATTTCTTTTGCATTATTAAGGACTGTTCCTTTCCCCTCTTTTATGCTTTTTGCCGCTTTATCAAGTTTAGCAAAAAAATCTTTTTTGCTCATCAAGGTATCATCGGGAGTAACCTGTGATACTTTATAAGATTTGTTTCTACCTCTTTGGATGAGTATATCAATACCATTGTCTATTTTATCCAAATATGTCCTTTGGTTATCTCTGAACTCTCTGGAACTAACTACTATCATAATTTATGTATTTAATGAGTGTACCATATAGAGTACAAAGATATGTACTAATTTTTATATTTCAAATATTTTTTATATATCAAAAATAAGTTGTAATTTTGCTTTTCAAACGGCAATATACTTATTAATGAAAAAAATAATTCTAATTATATTACTTCCATTTTTTACAATTGTTTCTACTTGGGCGTGCACCAATCTTTTAGTAGGTAAAGCCGCCTCTGTGGACGGTTCAAATATGGTCACTTATTCTGCCGACTCGTATGCTCTGTATGGAGAACTATATCATTGGCCGGCAGCTAAATATCCACCGAATACATGCTTGGATGTTCGCGAGTGGGATACCAACAAATATTTAGGAAAGATACCGCAGGCAAGCCAAACCTATAATGTTATCGGTAACATGAATGAACATCAACTCTGCATCGGAGAAACAACTTTCGGCGGGCGTCACGGATTGGACGATTCGACGGCAATTATGGATTACGGAAGTCTTATTTATTTAGCCCTTCAACGGTCGAAAACCGCTCGGGAAGCCATCAAAGTAATGACCGATTTAGTGGAGACTTACGGTTATGCAAGCGAAGGCGAGTCGTTCTCGATTGTCGATAAGAACGAAGTTTGGATAATGGAGATGATTGGAAAAGGAGTTGGAAATAAAGGCGCTGTGTGGGTAGCCGTTCGTATTCCCGACGATTGTATTGCCGCTCACGCCAATCAATCGAGAATTCATCAGTTCCCTTTGAATGACAAAGAAAATTGTTTGTATTCGAAAGATGTTATTTCTTTTGCCCGTTCGAATGGATTTTTTACGGGTAAAGACAATGAATTCAGTTTCTCAAAAGCCTATAATCCTCCGGAATGGGGAGGATTACGCTATTGCGAAGCTCGCGTATGGAGTTTTTTTAATCAATATACCGACCATGCCCAACAATGGCTTCCCTATATCTTGGGCGAGAATCCGGAACCAATGCCGCTGTATGTAAAACCCAATCGAAAACTGAGTGTTAAGGACCTGATGACAAGTATGCGCGATCACTACGAAGGAACTCCTTTCGATCCGACTTCGGATATTGGCGCCGGTCCTTTCCGGTCTCCCTATCGATTCAACCCGCTGGCTTGGGAGGTAGATAGCGTCAAATACGGTTTTGAACGGCCCACTTCGACTCAGCAAACCGGTTTTACTTTTGTGGGGCAAATGCGAAATTATTTACCCGATGAAGTCGGAGGCGTTTTTTGGTTTGGTGTCGATGATGCCCGGTTTACCGTATATACGCCGATGTATCCTTGTATGACTGAAACCCCGCTGTGTTATCGTGTCGGGAACGGCGATTTTACGCATTTTTCTTGGACTTCGGCTTTTTGGATTCATAATTGGGTGGCCAATATGGCTTATGCCCGATATAACCAAATGCTTCCGGATGCTGAAGTTTTACAGTCTCAGTTGGAAAACAGCTATTTAACTGCACAATCGCAAATCGAACAAAAAGCAAAAGATTTGCTGCAAATTGATAAAAAACAAGCCGTTACATACTTGACGGATTACAGTATACAAGTTGCCCAAGAAGCGTTCGACAAGTGGAAATCGTTCGGTGAATACTTGATCGTCAAATATATGGATGGAGTTGTCAAGAAAGAAGCAGACGGAAAATTTATCCAAAATGAATATGGAGGATCGCAATACCCCAACCGTCCGAAAATGGACGAAAACTACTTACGCGCTATTGCAAATGAAAAAGGGAATTGGTTAAAAGTAAAAACTATACAATAAAATGATGGAAGAAGATAAATTGTTATCTCAAGTACAAGCGAAAGCAAAAACTTGGTTATCGCCCGAATATGATGAAGAGACTCGTGAAAAAGTACAAGAATTATTGGATAAAACAGATCCGACCGATTTAATTGATGCTTTTTACCGGGATTTGGAATTCGGAACGGGAGGCCTTCGAGGAATTATGGGCGTAGGTTCCAATCGAATGAATCAATACACAGTTGGAGCTGCAACCCAAGGATTAGCCAATTATTTAAAAAAAGAATTTGCCGACTTACAGGAAATTAAAGTGGTCATCGGACACGACTGCCGGAATAACAGCCGGCGATATGCGGAAATTTCAGCGGATATTTTTTCAGCCAACGGAATCAAAGCCTATTTATTTCCCGATTTGCGACCCACGCCGGAAGTCAGTTATGCCATCCGGAAATTAGGATGCCAAAGCGGAATAATGATTACGGCTTCACATAATCCGAAAGCGTATAATGGATATAAAGCCTATTGGAATGATGGAGCGCAAGTGATTGCTCCTCATGACCACAACATTATTGCCGAAGTGAATGCGATCGCTTCTATCAAAGACATTAATTTCAAAGGGAATCCGAAATTGATTCAACTTTTGGATGAAACAATGGACGACGGGTTCATTCGCGATTTGCTGACCCTCACGCTTTCTCCGGAATCAATTGAACGACATCGAGCGATAAAGATCGTTTATACACCGATTCACGGAACCGGAGGGACATTAATCCCCGGTGCTTTGAAAGCGATGGGATTTACAAACATTATTCACGTGCCCGAACAAGATGTGATCAGCGGTGATTTTCCAACCGTCGTGTCGCCGAATCCCGAAGAACCGGCCGCTTTGAAACTTGCAGTCGAAAAAGCAATCGAAACCGGCGCCGACTTGGTTATGGCTTCTGACCCGGATGCCGACAGAGTGGGAGCTGCCGTTCGAAACGACGCCGGCGAATTTGTCTTACTGACCGGCAACCAAACCTTACTGATTTTCCTCTACTATTTGATCACCCGTTGGAGAGAAACAGGCAAGTTGCAGGGCAAAGAATACATAGTAAAAACCATTGTATCGACCGAATTAGTAGCAGCCATCGCCAAAAAAAACGGAATCAAATTATACGATTGTTATACCGGATTCAAATGGATTGCCGATGTGATGCTTCAAAACGAAGGAAAGAAAACATACATCGGAGGAGGAGAAGAAAGTTACGGTTTCTTGGCAGAAGATTTTGTTCGCGATAAAGATGCCGTTTCCGCTTGTATGCTCTTGGCAGAAATTGCTGCTTATGCTGCCGACAAAGGTAAAACGCTTTATCGATTGCTCCTGGATATTTATGTTGAATATGGTTTTTCAAAAGAAACCGGTATTTCGGTTGTTAAAGAAGGGAAATCGGGGGCAGACGAAATTGAAGCCATGATGCAGAATTTTCGAAATAATCCCGTACGTGAAATAGCCGGCTCCAAAGTAGTTTTCATTAAAGACTTTGTCAAATTAACCGGAAAAGATTTAATCGAAAATGAAACCGTTTCGTTGGATATGCCAACCACGTCCAACGTATTACAATATTTCACCGAAGACAAGACAAAGATTTCAATTCGTCCTTCGGGGACTGAACCCAAAATTAAGTTTTACATTGAAGTTCACAGCAAAGTAAATTCAATAGAAGAATTAGCCGATGCCGAAAAGGCTGCTGAAGAGAAAATTGCGGAAATTCGCAAATCATTGGGGATTTAACATCCGGTTGTTGCGACCATAACCCGTACGCTGTCGCACACGGCTATAAACGCATGAGCGCTACGCGCTCGAAATTATGTACAAATGAAACCAATCGAAAAATTTACCGGATTTAGTCCGGAAACATTTAATTTCTTTTCAGAATTAAAAGAAAACAATTATAAACCTTGGTTCGAAGAGCATAAAGCCGTTTATGAGCGAGCGGTATTGCAACCCCTGAAAGCTTTGGTTCTTGCAATGACGCCTGCGATGTATTCCATAGATTCTCAGATGAATTTCCATCCTAACAAAATCGTTTCAAGGATTTACCGGGATATCCGTTTTTCAAAAGACAAATCGCCTTACAAGACGAATATGTGGATTACTTTTCAACGAAACGTTCCCGATTGGGAAGGCTTCCCGGGGTTTTATATGGAAATCAATGAAGAAGGATACCAATACGGAATGGGTTTGTATAACGCCAAAAAAAATGTAATGGAAGAATTTCGGGCTAAAGTTGAATTTGACCCGGAATCTTTCCGGGAAATGACGAAAGATTTAATCGGCAAACATCGATTCGTATTTGGCGGCGATGAATACAAACGCCCCCTTAACAATTCCTTGCCCGATTATTTTCAACCCTGGATGCAACGCAAAAGTATCTATCTCTACAAAAATTGTTCAACCGGAAAAGAATTGTTCGACGAAGGATTTGCCCGGCATTTATCCGGCGAATTCGAGTTGTTGCAGCCTTTGTATCATTGGATGGTTGATATCTGCGAAGAATAAATTCCGGATTTCATCCCGCGAAGATGCGATTGTTATTTCCAAACCCCGTGCGCTTTCGCACACGGCTATAAACGCATGAGCGCTACGTGCTCGTTATTCGTCATTGCGAGCGTAGCAAAGCAATCCATAACTCATAACTCATAACTCATAACTCATAAATTCATTTCGTGGGTAAAAACGACTATTTTGTGGACGCAGGATACCGGTTGGTGGATAGCTCCGTTTTTTTGTAGTTTAAGAAAATTTTTGTATATACATTTGGGGCATCAAATATGAACTAAAATGTATAACCAAATGAAAACAAAAATTTTTACTTTATTGACGACGCTGCTTTTTTCAATCGGCGCGCATGCCGTTTCCGACAAGATAGTCTTCTCGTCGGCGCTGAATGAAGATTTTAATACACATTATCTGAATTTTACGATCACCGCTACCCAAGGAACGTTCATCGTCATGTGGGGCGATGGTAATTGGAGTCAATTCAACGGAGGATACGTTGATGGAACCCCCTGTACGTACGGTTACACTTCCGCAGGACAACGTCAGATTCAGATCATTTCCGATGAGGGCTGCACTATTACCGGATTCCGATGTATTGAGACGATGCGACCTACCGCTCTCGATGTGAGCGGGGCTTCGCAGTTGACGAGTTTGACCTGCA
>Ga0209629_10001651_pt1 | contig 14349 bp, 11 predicted proteins | sample TergutCu122P5_FD_187286 | JGI IMG/M metagenome (GOLD analysis project Ga0209629, IMG submission 187286) | Cubitermes ugandensis P5 segment gut microbial communities from Kakamega Forest, Kenya - Cu122 P5 (SPAdes) (version 2) | ecosystem: Host-associated > Arthropoda: Insects > Digestive system... | reverse complement strand
ACAGCGACAGAAGATTTTGAGTTTCATTTATCCTATTTATAATCATAATTGGAGGAATATTAGTACTATATATATATATATATAAATAACAAGACTAGCATCAAGCAAAATACATTGGGAAGTAGGTCAGGCTAAGGACATATCAGCACCCCAGTGGAACCATTTGGGCCTTTATCACAGTTTATATGTAATCTTGATTTTGTTCCTGAATGATAATGCTGTGTGTTGTTTGGATGGCTGGCATTTTAGTGAACCTGACAGTGAAGGCCATGGATATACCAAGCCATTAACACTGCTTCATCCAGATGTAACTACCTTCCTAAGATAATTTTTACTTCCTCATATAACCAAACACATTGTCATTCAAGAATGGAAAGAAGGCAAGATAATCTCTTTGCCTAGTTTGTCCTTTCACAAAACTGGAAAATATCGCGGATATAAAGAGCTTATTGAGAGAAAGATAACAGTGCAGATGAGATGTTACTGCTTTGTTCCATTTCAAGTTTGGCTGTAGTTACCGGTTATCATATTATTATTATTATTATTATTATCATCATCATCATTATTATTATTATTATTATTATTATTACCATGAATTATGCCTTTTCAAAAACATTTGTGGGCAGTTATTTAATGCAGTTCTCAAATCCTGTTTCTGATGTAATCAACAAGATATGCTTCTACAGTAGCTACTGTAGCTTGAATTGAGTGACATCACAAAACTACAATACTGCTTGGAGAATCGGGAATTACCACAACAAGGAGCAAAGGATCTGAGGGTTAGTGTGATATTTTCCTGCAGTTTATGTATATGTTTACATATACATGATTCCTAAACATGCAGTAAGTTCTTCTGTACTAATGACATGTTTTGTTTTTCAGGTGGAGTGTCATGGCATCATAATACAAAATTATTTTGTATCACATGTGGAAAGGCATTCAAGCTGAAGAAACACCTTATGGTTCACATAAAGAATTTACATGGCAAACTGAAGGGTCCTTTCAGATGCAACATTTGTGACAAGATCTCAAAGAATGCAGAGAGTCTGAGAAAACATGTAGCATATATGCATGCCTGCAACATGTCTAGCAAGATGATATCCGCCAATTCTGCACTTTCATGTCAAAACTTTAACTAACAGGAAAGTCATGTTCACTGCAGGAAGTTAGTTTTATGCTTTAGCCAGCAGAGGAGGGCATTAAGTGGATTTTTCTACCATGTCAGATATCAGAGCCTGTACTGCAGAGTGACTAGTCTTTGTCCTGGAAGAACTAGTATTCAATATCCATCAGGGGCAAGAGACTTATCTCCTCTGCAAACCTGGCTGTGGTTCTTACCAGGCTCCTCTTCAGTAGGTACCAGAGTTCTTTTCCAAGCCATAAAGTGGTCAGTGTACAATACTGATCACTCGCCCGTATCTAGTGTGAAGGTTAAGAGTGAGGGGAGGTAAACCTCCACTCCCCCTACACATCTCTGTGGCATCTACAGGGACAGCTTTGCCTTTTTTTCCTTTATATTTTCATGATGAAGGAATCTGACCTTGGTTTCTCTCTCTCTCTCTCTCTCTCTCTCTCTCTCTCTCTCTCTCTCTCTCTACATATTGATTCATGTATTCTCCATATATTTATGTAATATACAAACCAGAACTTTGGCCTGCATTTTTGACACTCCTCCAGATTAGTACTCCCTTTCACTTATCACTCATTTTTTCTGCAATCCCTTAAAGTATTGTACCGCATGCCTTAAATTAGTCTTGAACAAATGAAATACACCATCCAACACATCACTTTCATGTTATGTAATACTGGTACATGTTGCAGTTCACACTAACCATCACCAGGCACTTCATATTACAACAGTTTGAAACACATAAGTACATTTTAGCATGCAATTGTTCTGTTAGTAAAATCTCTCTAAATTTAGGCTGTGCTTTAAGTTCTTGTGTTTGTTGCTGCTGCAAGCTTGACTGCCTCTAATGATTTTATTCTGATACATTGCATTATGTTTTTCTAAATCACAAACAAACGTAATAGACCATCCAACACAAGACCTTAATGTCATGTAACACTGTTCTACATGGTTCAATTCACACGTACCATCATCAGGCACTTGTTATTACAACAATTTAAAAAACATAAATACATTTTAATACGCAATGCTCTGTTAGTGAGATCTCACTAAATTTAGGCCTGACACATGTTACACATTGTTATATGACATGAAAGTGTTGTGTTGGTTGGTGTAGTTCATTTGTTTGTGATATAGAAACACACAACAGGATGTAGCAGAATAAAATTAAATTAATCTTATTTGTGAGAGAAATATCCTTTCACTGACCTATTTCAGAATGTACAATACAGGACAAAATTATAAGAATGGTTAACAAATTTTGTGGCAGACAGTTTTATGTTAAATTCTTGTTTTTCGTTTACGATTCTGCATTAAACAGTGTCTGTGTGTTGGAAGTAATTGTTTATAACATTTTGTCCTATTTGTTTGTTGAACAAGCCATTTTCTGTTAAAGTCAAATTCCATTTTAGGTTTTTACTGTAGTTTCACTTCTTCATAATTGTCAATGTTTGTTGGTTGAGAAAGAATTGTCTTATTTAGTGATGATGTCAGTGGGGAAGATGTGTGGGGTTACTGGTGGTAGGTGAAAGAATGCATTGTACATTGGTGGGATATTACTAGCAGGGCATAACCAAAGTACTTGGAGAGCAACCTGTCTCTGTGCCAATGTGTCTTCCACAAGAACCATATGAACTGGCCTAGAATGGAACCCAGGCCTGTACAGTGAGAGGTTAGCAACTAACCACCAGAACCAAGGCATGACCTATCCTTTGGCTGACCAGAAAAGTGACATATTAGGCATCAACATATTACATTTATGACATTAAGGTAAAAGTAACCAAGGAAAATGGAATTTTAAAGAAGCAGCTTGTGGCCAGATCGCAGGGATCTGAGATACTTAAGAAAGGCACTTGTCACATAGACTTACTGTGAGGAGAACAAGCAAAGCAGGAAATAGAAGTTCTCTAAATTTTGCATGTTGTCAGCTCTTAGTATAGGAATATTGTAATGTGTGGAACAAATTAAAACACTTAAAGTGTTTAAATATTTAATAATGTTGTTAGTGAAATCTAGAAAAGAAGCGTAAAGTTTTGAAGCGTACAAGGTATTGGTAAAGAGCACTCTCTTCTTTATCAGTTGTCAGACTTTCATTTGCATTTGGACAAAAGCCATCTTCCCTGTGTTTTTACCTTACATAATTTAATATTTTTCATATTACAAATAAGATGTTTTGCCTCCTGGCAGCTTATGTTCTAACATCTTTGGTATTTGATGATAAAGGCTGTGAAAATATATAATTCTGTAATTTCTTGAAAGTTAATGATGTTTTCATTTTAAATTTACTGCAGAAATAGAAAAAAAATTCAATCAAATTGTTTATTCTCTTAAATTCGGCACAGAGAGGGTTCAGTGATTAAGAAAATAAATTTAATATGATCCATACCTGTGCATTAAATTAGTAAACAGTAAACCAATGAATGCACTTTGGTAAAATATTTTACCAGAGTACATTCGTTGGTTTACTGGGTATTATGCTTAAGAAAATCTTTGTGGATACTGAATAATAGGTAAGTAGATTAGATGGTGGAAAACAGTGTACTTCCTACTGTCAGAAGCCCAAGAAACTAATGTTGCATTATATGTACATGTTTTAAAAAATATTGCTTAATAAATATAAATTGACTGTCACATATGTTTATTAATTTTTTCATGTCATATATCGTACTCCTCTTGTCTGCTCATTATTTCCACTACTGAATCATAAACAGCTGAACTCCAGGTGGTTTTATTAGATAATGCAGCATGTACTGAAGGGAGCCAGGATAGCATAGTTAATCTAGTGCCTAGGCTACAGGCTGAACAACTGAGGAAACATGGTTTAATTCCCAGCAACGACAAGATTTTTCTTTTCTCCAAAACTTCTGGGCCGACCCCAGCATCTGCCCAGCCCAGCCTCTTATTCAGTGGCTAATGGTAGCTCTTTACCTGTGGGTAAAGCAGCTGGGGTGAGGGGCCAATTGCTAATCTCCATCCAATACCAGGGTTAAGATTGAATGGAGCTAACCTCCACTGTGCCACATGCTTTCATAGTGTGCACAAGAACTTTTCCTCTCTGTCCCCGTCTGTTTGTCTCTCTCTCTCTCTCTCACACACACACACACACACACACATTATACTTGTATATGTATTGACAGTGAAACTTCATTGGTGTGTTAAGGCAACTGTGAAAATATTTTGTTAACATGCAGTTACTCTACATTACACACATTTCTACAGTTGAAACAATGTTAAATGTAACCTAACTTATGTTACAGTATGTCAGATATCTTACTATCTGAAGCTGGAATGCATAATTCATGGAATGTGTGGGAAATGTAGGTATGAACACTGCAATGTTTGTGTTTCCCATCCAGCAGTTGATCAACTGACATTGGGAATGTACTTTTCACTCCATTGTTGACAGCAGTTTTTAACCCACTGTCCAAGGTTCTTATAAAGAAGAAGTCTTTGTTTAACAAGCTGATGATAGCTGAGTTTAACATATGTTGGCATAACTTCGGACATGCAACAGACTCCTGCTGCAGACCACACGAGGGGTTTCCCTTACTTTATGTGTCTGCTGTGTAACATGGCCTTCCTTAGTGAATTCTCAGTCGGCATTCAACCCTGTGTCATATGAATATGATTCACTTGCCATCTGTCATTTAAGGTTTCAGCATTACAGAGTTTCTCAACTAGTGCACCATAATGCTTTGAAACCAGATGCATTTGACAACAGTACTTCACTGAATGTCAAATAGCAGATGTTTGGCACATTGTGTCATGTGTTTGCTCTGTGCTGCTAGTACACAATTAAGCTGCTTCTACTACATCAGTATGTGGCACATTTTCATATGCTGTAACATGATGTGCATCCCAAAATTCATTTTTATTCTTAAAATTTTGGGTGTTGGAACTTGTTTCCCATTTATTATGCACTCCTGAAATGTTACTCATCTGTGTAAGTGTTTCTGTTTGCATTAGAAAGATTTATGTAGATGAAAAGGGTAATGAAGTATGAAGAACAATGCACATACACACAGTCATAACTGTTTTTGCTTTAGTGTTTGATGTGGCATTACATATTTAGAAGTATATATTAGCATGCTTTGACACTGAAGAAATATCATCAGGGTACATATAATTTGTAGGGGCCTGGGGTGGCGTAGTGTTAAGGCACTGTGCTACTAGTCGGACGGTCCTGGGATCGATTCCCGGTGATGTCACTGGATTTTTCAGTGACATATTCCTTCTGACCACACCATGGTCCTGGGGTCAACACAGCCCCTAGTGAAAATGAGTACCAGGAACATTTCCTGGGGGTAAAGGCGGCCGGTGCGTGAGGCTGACGACCTTACCACCTTTATGTGCTGAATGTCATGAAAATCTGGAAGCCTAAACCTCCTGGAACCCTCTGGGCCACACCAGGCCTGTTACGGGACTCCTTTACCTTTTTACACATAATTTGTCCTTGCACACCCATTCTGAGCACTGGCAACATTTCCAGTCTGTTTTTCTGTTCTTAGCTGTTTGACAAATAGAGCTCCCTCCACACTGTCTTCCTCCACCTGTCTTCACATTTGTAGTTGAAGATGTTTGATTGCAAGCGACACACATTGCTGTCATGGCCCTGCGAGTATTGTCTGTCAACGTGTCCACTATCAGCCCTTCTTCTCATATGTGGTGTTACCATTTCTTCTCCTAGAGAAAGCAGATACAGGCATTTTCAATTATTCTTCTTTTGTTGCCAATTAGGATATGTCAGCATCCACAGTACAAATACATTTGCACTTACAACATCGATCAAGTTGAATAGTTTCAATGGCCAGCACCTCTTTGATCTCGTACAGATGTATTCCCTCACATCCTTATCCAGAACGTCAACCCCACATTTAGTGGCATTATAGTGCATGATGATTTCAGGTTTGTGATCTTTTTCCTCTCCCAGGCATGTGTAATCATGATGTTGGGATGCATTGAGGATGACAGTCTTGTTTCTTGCTGGTACATGTGATACCAGTGTTAGATCATTGGTAAAACCAAAGATAGAAGAATGGACACATCTTGGTTTTCCTCTGAGAAATAATGCTGGAATTTCAGACTTATTCTTCCTACTGTGCCAACCACTGTCATGTTCTTAGTCAAAAGGAAATTTGCTAGTTCACAACTTGTAAAGAAATTATCAGCAGTAATACCTCTTCCAGTTCCATACAGGTGACACCATATCTTTTCAAACTCGAAGGCCCTACTTCTTCTCCCTTACTCCATAATTCTTGCCAGGGTGTACTTGCATTTTTCAGGCATAAAAATTCTTTGCATCAGCAGCAACCCATAATTTGAACCCATACTTTCCTGGTTTTGACTTTATAAACATGCAGAATGGACATTTACCTCTAAACACCACTACCAGTTCATCAATAGTTATGTGTTCATTTGGTGCGTATGCCATTTGAAATCTGCTGATTATACTTTCAAATACATCTCTGATTGGAGCTAATTTATCTGTTGATCTCCATTGATTTCTTGTAACTTTGTAATCGAAACAAATGACACATAGAATTTGAGAGAACCAATCCCTCAGCATTAGTATGATGACATATATCATTCAGTATGTCATCAGTAATGAATAGTTTCAGGGTGTCAGCTACACTTGAAAAATTTTCACTATAAGCAGTCAGTCCTGGCATACCTATAACTATATTGTGTTTCCTGCGGCGACTCACAAGAAGGGGTAGTTTATTCCCAATTTGTCCATTTTTTGCATCATAACCCCCCTCTGTTTTACTGTCAGTATCACTATCATCTGATGCAGTCACATTATCTCCATCAGAATTAGTTTCATGTGTAGACACATGGCCACATTCTTCTTGATCAGAATGTTCACTTGGCACATATTCATTGTCACTCATGTCACTTCTGTCAGTTGCACTGTCACATTTGTCACTGTTACGTGACTGGGCTTCAAGTTTGTCAAGCAGAATTTTCTTTATCACATCCTGTCTTGCTTTATAAGGATTCATACACTTCACAGACAAGCAAGCACAACCTTCTAATGATACAGGCTATACTGAACTGAGGAGTGGCAGTAGAATCATGAGTTACAACTCCAGCAATGAGAGCTACCAACATGTGACTGCAAAATCTGAGCCCATTAGTCAGTCAGCCGTCCCATAGAAGAGCTAGTGCAATTCTTATGTGTTAGATGATTTGTGTAATAAGTTTTGGCAGAACACATATTTGAGACATTTTTTACTAACATGGGTACAAAATGGTCTAGTTGGATATGAAAAAACAATATGCTCACTGAATAATGATTATTTTGTGTCAGTGGGACTTAAAAGAACAAATAAAAAAAAATAGATTGTTTCTCCATACCAGCGAGAGTTGTTCAAGAAAAGACCCTTCCCGGGTACATTTTGTACCCAGTCAGTAAACTGTGGGATAAGTTAACTCTTTGTTTTGTTTTATTATACCTCATACATATTTTTATTCTGCTGGTTCATCTGCAGGAAGAAGCCATTAGTGAATGCAGATGTCAGTTATAAGCCATGCATTATACAGTATATGTAATTATTATAAAATTTATACAATAAAGTCTTTAAATTCATATACAAGTTGTTTTTGCTTATTTATTTGTATTTGTATAGTTTTTCCAGTTAATTTTATGGAGTGTCTCAATATTTTGAAACTACTTGTTACTTTTATTTACATTCTTGTAAGAACTGAAGAGATTACTAGTGAAGTATATTATAGTTCATTGATTGTTTTGTCCTGTGTTAATAGAGGTGCATGGTTTGAGATGAATATATTTAAAAGCTACTGGTAATATTTATCACATCAAAATATATGGTGTGTATGAGAAGTGTACAGATGTCTGTGTATTGTTTCAGGTCAGGGGGGCTATATTAAGAAGACTGCACCCTCATTTCATGGTGGAATGCTTCGTTATGGTTGTCCTAAATGTTCTAAACACTTCTCACGTCGAGACAACCTTCAGACTCACATTGCCAATATCCATGGTGATGCACGAGGACCTTTCGCCTGCCCTCAGTGTGGCAAACTAACCAAGAATAAGATGAGCCTTCGTTCTCATATGTATGAGTATCATAAAGGTTGGCTGCAAAAATGAGACATTAGGTATTAGAAAATATTTATTTTATAGTCAAGTTTGAAATGATTGAAAGAGTTACATCATGAACATTAATAACATTTTGGGTGAACTAAAAATTGGATCAAGATTAATCCATCATTTTTTATAACAAAAACCAGTGAATGCACCATATTGAGAGAATGAAGAGAGACAGAATGCAGATTTATGATGACATACGATCAACTGGAACAAGGAATCAGAGAAGACCTTTGAAGAAAGTACTTGCTGACTGAGACCGAACAGGCCAACAAATGACCTAAGTTCCTGTACATTACACACAACTGTAACATCACAGCATCTTTCAAGAAAATCGTCAACTGCAAAGTGACTGTCACTGTTCACTTGATTGATCATGTCGACTTTAAATCCCAAACCAAGACATCAGTTCACCGACTTCAGGATTAGCAAACTAGGCTCAACATAGGACTGGATTATTTTTATTTCTTGGTGCAAGAAGATTTTTGGAGATTCAACCATGACAACCATTCATTGCTGATATGCCATATTCATATGTTTTCTGCCTGCCATTAATGCCCTGGACCAAGACATGACCAGAACAAACTTACAGCTTTAGGCAAAATAGAATTACACTTGCCAGACACTTGTTCGGTGAGACCAGCAATAAGAATGTTTATTACACATTTAGTAAATAAATGATTTACTGTCATGCTGTTTTCATTAAACAACAAAATGTAACATGATTTGGTGCAGTATGATATCTGTAGTGTGATTAACTTTATAGTAATAAATCTGTTTCCGGAATAAGCGAATACAGAGCCCCAGTGAGGTTTGAAAATTAACAAGTAGCACATCTGGAAAGTTTGTCTGTTCTGACTTCTACATTTGTGTGTTATAACAAAATGTTACATAAAGTGCAGACTTTAACTGTGACTCAGATTTATGAAAGGCTTAAGTGGTTAATATAATTTAAGACATGTATATTTCAGTGAATAAAGTACCTTCCTAGAAACATAGAAGTTTGTATGCTTTATTGTTTGCCTTTCAGGATATTCGTTCAGAAACAGCAGGAAATGTTTATACCTTGTATGAGCATTTATATTTTGTTACAAAATCCGTACTTAACAACACATTGATTTGTATTCTCTTGCACCTTGTTATTGGGCATTCCAAGTCTCAGTTACTAATAAAGGTAAAGGTAGGCCATTATGCACAACGTGACAGCATATGGGGAAGCAGAGGTATAGCTGCAGTAATCTGTAACCTCAGTGCCATATGGTCAGCTTCACACTCTCAACTGCTTCTACCTTGAGGAAAGAGCTCCTAGTACCCATCTAATATGAGGCTGACTGGGTCCCACACCAAGTTTGGACAGTGTGGACCTGCTGGCAATCATCACAATTCCACAGTTGTCCAGCCCAAAGCCTTGTCGTTTTCACTGTGATATCCTAGCTCCTTCTGGCTAACCAATAGGCTTATAAAATACAGCTTGTTGATATTTATGTGGAGGCATCCTTAACACATGCTGGTAAACAAAACATGCATTTGTATAAGGCAGTGTATGAAATATGCAGATAATTAGCTGTCAATGAAAATGTAGCTTGATGGTCAGTAAGTAGACATGTTTGACAGAATGAACAGTGTGTTTGAAATTGTAAAATGTTACTGATTTTGCGATTTATAAACAGGTTTGATGTGCATACCATTTGTGAGGTCTAGTCATTACTCTTGTAGCTCATTTAAAAAATTTATAAACACATTTTTTTTTCTGTTGATGAATTTGTACTTAAAAATGGCTTATAGTGCTTGTAAAGGCAAAGTATAATATAAAATATATATAATACAGTCAGACACAACTTTGTATTTTATTAAATCATATTAGATTATAATTCCAGCAACATGTTTTGGCCCTATTTGTGGGGCTATCTTCAGGCTGATTTTTAGACAGGTGGAGTGCACTCATTGACATTGAAAAACAAACAGGTGCTGCCCACCACCAGCAGAATACTTACTACCCCAGGCATACGTTATAACCTACAAGAGGAATTTTTTTACCTTCACCTAGATATAAAATTGATATTCTGTATGAATACAGCTCACTAACTTTCTCTTACTACCAGAACATTAATGTAAGTACTATAGTCTACTTATAAAAACAAAAACATGTACTAACCTTATTGACCAATTTATTAACCTTAAGGGTAGAAGGCTTTATACGGTCACAGACACACATACCTACAACTACTTTTGACTGAATGCCACTACTACAGGTAATCAATATCGATCATACAGAAGATGTTTGTTTCCAAGAAAAATTTCACCACCAAATTATAGTAAGAGAGAATCCCAGTCACTGTATACCCCCATAACCACCCCACCAATTCTATTTTATATGGTTTTAAAATCTGTTGTATAAAGTACCACATTTAAAATTTTAATCTTAAGTGTCTTATATAATATATTTGTTTTAACAAATCCTTGTAATACAAGATCTCGTAAATTGAAAGCATTATCAATTGTATACTCACACCTGTCTAATGATCAGCCTGAAGATGGCCCTACAAATAGGACCGAAACATGTGGCTGGAATTATAGTCTAATATAATTTAATGAAATAAAAAGTTGTGTCTGTATTATATATATTTTTTGTTATATTTTAGCTCATATTCAACACAATGGGGGTGTCTCACTGAAAAAAAATGTTGTAAGGCTATTTAATTCAAAGTACAACTCACCTGTTATATGCGTAAGAATTTAGTTGAACATTGAACTTAATAATATTTTGAGTTGTACTGATTTGAATGTTGTGTTTTTTGTGATTTATTCCACATGTATAGTTATTCAAACTTTTGTATCAACATTCAAGTCTTCAGGGATATGAAACCACGTAGACACATCATCATATCCCATCAGCACTGTTGTGAATACCTCCAGTCGCATTACTTTCAGATTCACATACTGTACATATGAATGTGTGTGTGTTTATGTACCAGATTCGGGATTTTGTGAATTTTTACTACCTTCTTAACACTCTTCTCATTGTGCTGGTTTGCAAATGCTTGCTGTAGTGTTTATCACATCAAGCAGAGAAGGACATTTCCAACTGCCAGGCTGATTATTACAGTTTCAATATGTCAATATAAACCAAGAAATGTAGATAGCTGGTCGTTTTACTGGATAGTTAGCTGTCACTGCATATGTTTCTTCCTGGCTGCATATGATCAGTTATAGTGTTACACATTAGTGCTGGAGTAATCTGCTGCCATCCTTGTATATAAGAACCTGCATTACTGTGTTAAAAATAAATGCTGTTTGTCTGTATAGATTCAGTATACATATTCTGGTAAGCAAAAACAAAATGAATGGCCAAGGTTTTCTTTGTTAAATGGAAAGTTATGGATGATAATGTCAGTATCTATTCAGGGAAGTGGTAGGGATGAGAGCCAGTGTTTGTGGTATTTTTATACTGTACTGGTACTGTCACCATTGACCCCATGGTCACTATCATTAATTAGCTTATCTCATCAATCTTGTAGGTAAAGGTATTCAATACAAAAATACTTGCAGTAAGTGATCAACATTTACTTAATAGAAAACAGCTTTTAATTCATTTAAAATTCGTTGTATGTTAATCCAGATTGCCCAATTCATATTAGATATTTTAGTTGCTTTTAAATTCACTTGCAATTACAACTTGTTGATCAGTGGTCTGTATTTTGGCAGGAATGCTTTTTCCATATGACAGGCTCGTAGCTGCCATATTGTCATGTGGTGTTATATTTCATATCATTAGAAAATTGCCAGACATTGATATGAATTTCTTAATTGTTGTTTAGCTTTTGAAATGGTTTTACCCGTCTCCATCTAGTGTAAAGACAGTGAAGCTACAGTGGGGTGAAGTGGTGGATTTGTCTGCAGTGGTAGCCTCTTTTGACTGCTGTCACCAACTTTTAGTAAATTGCTGCAGTACATCTTTATCAGTAACATGTTAGTTTATGCAGAAAAATTGACAGACATAAATGTCAGAATTCATGCATGTATATAGCTCCTTCTGAAAATGATTCACTGAACATGTATGTAGCTAAATATATGAAATAATTCAGTCATTTGCTAGAAATAAACTGAAAAAAGTATGTAATGAAAAGTTCCATAGTATGTACACTTAACCAACCTTTGTAAGGCAATAAAAGAACATGTAGAAGCAAAATGCTTGAAAATGAGAAATTTGTATGAAATTTTACATGGAAACCTTCAAGGTAAAGATTCCATGTTAGAGATCTGGATGTAGGTGGGAGGGTGTAAAGCAGATCTCAGAGAAATAAGATATGAAAGTTTGGAATGGGTTGAACTGATTCAATGTGAGGGCAGATGGAGTAGGGCTTTTATTAACAGTCCTGGAAGCAGGGATATTCTCATCAGCTTAATTACATTCACTTCTCAATAAATATTTTACCATCAATTTCTTTAACAATAAAGAACGCCTTTGTTAGTCGTTATCATTATTATATGTTTATAGTTATACCACAGTGGGTCAAGTTATGACAGAGCTTTCACAATTCTTCCATCCTCCCATGAGTATCCTACTTGTATCTGTGTCCTCACTTTCCATGCTCTGTTTTGTGTATCTTTCCGCACTGAGCCTCTTTACCTCGACTTTGTGTCCCTGATGTCTTAGTCTCTTTGCCTCGTTTTTGATGTCTACTATTGCGTCTTTGCGATTGTCAATTTGTATGGTATCAAACAAATTCCTGTGCAAGCCATGTGTAAAACATATGCATACTACTCTATCCTTAATTCTATCAACTTCTTGTATTGTTTCTACTTTCAGATCTGGACTTACATCATGGTTTGGGATTTAGTTTCTTCTTATTTGCTGCTTTCCACCTGTGGGAACTGTGCATAAACTTCATATACTCTGCTTACATCTCTTTCAGTCCCATTTCTTCGCCTGTGTATACAACTCTGGTGAAAGTTGTGTGTTTCAGTATGACCACTCACAGAACTGATCACTTTCTCTATGCCACAGGCTCACCTGAGAATTGTGCATGGATTGCTACAGCCCATCTCAATGTCAGGTGTCCACATTGTTCACGGAATTTTGTCAACAAATCAAATCTCAACATCCACATCCGGGATGTACACAGTAATGAACGTGGGCCATTTGCATGTCTGCAGTGTGGCAGGCAAGTGAAGAATAAGAGCTGTCTTCGCGTACATATGTACCAGCAGCATACAAGAAAAGGGTCTGCTGGAAAGACAGATGTGGACCCTTGCTCTGCCACCTTGAGGACAGAATTGTGGTTGAGAGAGAAGCCAATATAATCTTCTCCACTGTGAAATATACAATTTCAAGCTGACTGAAATCTGTCATATTGCCTCTTCAGTTCTGGATAATCTCAAGTGAATGCAGAATGGCCATGAAGATACTGACACATTCAAAATTATCATGGTCACGCCTGTGGTGGATACCAGTGACTTCAGCATCACTGTCTTAGTCATTGGTGTCCATTACAGTTACATTCCCCCACATATCCTTTCCAGTGACTTATTGGCAGGATACGGTGTAATGAACATGCTCATCCATAATAGACACATTACTGTTCTACCACCAGATATGTAAAAGTGAAAAAGCCAAGATTGTGTTGTTTGTGGCCACTAGATGACAGCATAAAGATGGCTGGATCTTAATCCCACTTGCCTCCAGCTAGTGATGAGATTGAAGAAGTATGGATCTTTACACCCATACTTAAACAACTTTAGGACCTAATTGCAGGGAACAGAGATAATTGTACCATTTCATCTGTTAATTAATTTGTATAAGTCTGAACTATGGTTATCTTTAGGCCATCTAACAAATCTTTATATGAGACCTGTCATAAGACACAAAGTAGGCTGAAAATAATACCGTATATGGTGCATAATTGTTTGCTTTAATTTTTTGTTGTAGTTAAGAAGATTATAATTGGGATGTGTCTTAAGCAGTAGGAAATGAGTATGTTTTCTCTGTTTGTTTGGCTCCAAACCAAGTCCACTGATGGACTGTGAATGTCATAATAAACTCTTGGATTCCATAAATGTAAGAAATTTCTTGATAGACATAGCTTGCTCCATGGACTTTGTTATAGGTGTT
>Ga0209629_10001650_pt1 | contig 14362 bp, 10 predicted proteins | sample TergutCu122P5_FD_187286 | JGI IMG/M metagenome (GOLD analysis project Ga0209629, IMG submission 187286) | Cubitermes ugandensis P5 segment gut microbial communities from Kakamega Forest, Kenya - Cu122 P5 (SPAdes) (version 2) | ecosystem: Host-associated > Arthropoda: Insects > Digestive system... | reverse complement strand
GTTTCAGTTTGAGTCTATTCACTGTTTTTTTTAATACATAATTCACTTTATGAATTTCTAAACTTAACCCTTTAAAGCCCCATGATTACATTATGCATCACCAGGTTTAACATTCACAGACACTATATTCTGCCCACACGTTGGATTTCTGTATTTTATATGGATCTCAGAACAAACTACAATTATTTCCCTATACAACATTAACTGACTGGTTATTATAACTGAGACAGAGTGTACTGTGTGGAATAAGCTGAACCTTTAAATATAATTGAGGTTTCTCGGACAATTGAAAGGGTTGATACATTATGTGAAGGTGCTGGTGGTGGTGGTGGTGGTGATAACAGTGATTTGTACAGCAACATGTAGAATGATATGGAATAAGTGCAAGAAGTGAGAGATGTAATGTTATTAACATAAGAACCTGGCTGAGCAGTTACCTATAAGAATTATGAATTAAACATTAAATACATAGAAGAAGCCTGGACTTAATAGAAGCCTAGCTTACCAACTTCAAAAACAAACTAGCACTTTTCAGAATGAATTATTTATGAGAGACAGTACAAGAAGCTGTTATGGGTAAACACTTATCTGCTGGGATGATGTGATGAATAATTCATCATTCATTTACAATTATTATTTTCACAGGTCAGAGGCATTTGGCATTGCCTCTGTCTGCAGACAGAATGGTATGTGTTTAGTAAGAAATCCCTGTGGAAATTGTGTGTGTCTGAGACACTGAAAATTTGTGACTTTGTATGTTGCATGTGAGTATGATTCATATGATTATGCTGTGATGGAAATTTGCCAGAACTTGTAATATACTGAAATATAATTCTCCCAGCATTAGCCAATAGAGAGAATAATTTGGAGCATGGCACCAATTATTGCAAAAGGGGACCAAGTTTCATAACCTCTGAGAAATAGTGAGTTGAATGATAAATATTTTATGTACCTGCTCCAGTGAAAGGTAGAGAATATCATCTATTGGTTGGTGGTAAATTTTAAGACATGGAAAGAATATTGTTCCCAGTGTCAAAAGTTTTACAACATTCAATTTAGCAATACTCAAACAGTTAACAATATTTACCTCAGTATGAAGTATACATACATACATGCATGCACAAAATCACTAACAAAGAAATTATATTTGAGACTTGAGTTGTCAAATTAATATGTGTCACATTTGAAAAGACAATCACGGACGATTTTTTGTTACAGGCATGTTGCCTCTTACTGAGTGATGGTTGAAATGCCAGTGTTTCTGAGAAATTGTAAGAATGCTGTATTGTGTGATTTCTGTGCTTTCATAGTCATCTGTTCCAGCATCAGCACAACAGCTTGAGGCATTCTTGCAAACAAATTCTGACAAACTATTACAAATAAACAACAAATATTTTTGGAGAGAAGAACAAATAATTCTAAATTTCAAACCGTTATATTACTACAGTCTGTAATTCTCAGTATGTTAAAAAAAAATAACATTGCTAGGAGATGTTGTACATAAATAAATTAATTATTATGTGAATTTCATATCATTGGTGCCCACACAATATAATTCCTACTGTCATATTTATACAGATCTGACTAATTAATTTTACACCCAATTTGAGAAAGGAGTAATACTAGTATTTGTTATAAAATAAAAGAGATATCTGTATGCCTTGCCTTGCATCCTGCCTGTCTTGATCACGTCATACTCCCTGATTTGTCATTCCTTGAATGTTTGGTGAAAAGTACTAAGAAGCCCTCCATTACATAATTTTCTCTGATAACTTCATTACTGCTAATCATGTGATTTGTCAGTAGTTTTTACAGATAGCAGTAGCTTCCAGAGTACTGTGAACAATTGTTGTGTCTTTATATATGCAAAATCATAATAAAATTACATAAGTATGTTCCATTACTGACATCATCAACATGTATCAACAGCACACAGTAGGGGTATAGTGATGCGATGTTAGAAACACAGTCCGGGGATACAACGTACACTCAACCATACAGACACAAGTGTATGGTTATCAGATGTAATTTTATAATTTGCTAAATATTACAGACCTGCACAAACGATGGTGGCATTATACAAACTTCTGATAACATTGACTTCTTTGATCTTACTACTTGCAACATATTCTGTTGATTCAACTTGGGATGATGCTGAGGGTGGTTCAATTCCTGTTCCTGTAGATAAACTCAGCTGGCTGCAGGTAAGCGTGTGTTATAATTTCAGATTATGGTCAACTGCATTCAAATATAGAGAAAATTTGGTATTCAGTTCAGTCCGGTATATGTAATGTGGGCTTCAATTTGTTCTTTGCCCCAAGTAACAGAAAACTTCTGGTTTCTATATGCATATACACGCACACAAACAAACAAACAAATACCTGTAAACCTTGGATTCAAACTTGTAGTCCTCTCCTACATGAGTCAGGTTTGCCAGAGCCTTGGGTCTGCTGTAACTTCCAAGATTTACCACAGTGGTTCACAAAACTTGCATGAAGTGTGTGCTGTTTACTGTCATACTGAGCACTGCAGCTGTCAGCTGTCACAGGATGCCCTGGTGGATGCAGGCTTCCTATGCATGCTTGGTGAAATAAAAGAAAGACCCTATACTTCATGTAAATTATTAGATCTCTTCAGTTTGCCAACCAGGCTAGTGCATAAGCCTACTGATCATGTCCTGGATAAGAGTGACTCATGCAAGAGATCTCTGGTGTTGTTGGTTTTCTGATTTAGACACATAAAGCTTCAGATGTGTAAAAATTTTCACCTCTTGTCTTCTGTCCTACCTAAGGGTTGAAATATATTCATAATGATAATGCCCTTATTTTGTTATTACAGATTAGTGTGGTGAAGACAGTATTTTTATTGTTGGTTATTTTATGGTTCTATGGTATGCTTCCTATTCCAATAGCAATACCTCTTAATCATTTTATTGACCGGAGGAGCCTTGAAGGCCTAGAAAGTCCCAAGGAAAGAACTTGCAAGGTAATACTGAATTTCTATGATGTTTCTGTTGTTGCTGTGTGAGTACCACATACTGTAAGATGCAGGGAATTGTGTTTCGTATTACATGTAAGAATCCCAGACATAACTTCAAATGTTTTGCAGCCAATTAAAATTCCAAAAAATTTAACTATCATTAGTTACAGCACAATATTAAGATATTTAATTTTCTATAGTTTAAACAAAATACTATTTCATATGATATGTATTCATAACCAGCCAAAGGGAAATACAATGTCCTCTTACATCATGGCATAATTAAAGGTTTTTGATATTCCTGAGAACAGAGTTATTTACCATCTGTTGAAAATATTTCTATTGTATTCAAAGACTGTAAGAGGTTTGCAACTGAACTCTCTGAAATATTAGACCTAGTCATTTCCTACTTTACATATGTACTCTGCTGTAGCAATTCCTTTATTTTCTAATCTTCTAAACATAAAATATATTCTACTCAAAACTGCCCTGCTTGGTGTTGCTGGTTGTGTATTAACTTATATTTCACCAAAAACAATTTCTTTCAGATGCTGTGTCAGCTGATGGCTGCTGTAACTGAAAAACCATTAGTAAATGAGCAGTCTTAAGAAGAATTAGGAGACACAAGGACAAAGGAAAACTAGTGTGTTACATGAATCAAAATTATGAACTAGCCTTTTGAAACACAGCCCTTTGTATAAATAATGGCTTTATGAACTGCAACACTGTGTATAAGGAATAGAATTATGCGACCACAATGCGCCAATTTTAAATAGAAGAGATAAATTTCAACAGAATATGGCAAATATTTATAAAATAAAGAAAGTAATTTTTGAAATGTAATTATTAGTATTCGAAGCTTAAAACTATAAAAATATGAGTTTTGAAAACATTAATTTTGTAGCAATAAATTTGATAAGTATAAACTGTTTAAAACAGAATATGAGAAGTGCTTAAGATGCACAGGGCTGTACCATGGGTGGTGGTGGTGGTGGGTATACTGAATCTGAAGGAAGGATGCTGTAGCACAGCAGAAGGGGTAGTGGATGCAAATGACCAGTTTATCTTTTCTATTACTGCTTTATAGTTTTGTATATGGTATCAATAAAATAATATTTTGAGGTTGATTTCTGAAATGAACATCCTGAGCAGGCAAAGCATGCCGTCTACATATTTGTAAAAGGCAAAGGTCACCCCATGACATCCCTATGCAGGCACAGAGGGTGGGGAGGGGGTGGGTTGGTAGCAGTTCAGCTCCTTCCCATTTACTAGAAGGAGGTGGGTTATCAGTACCATGCTCCAGTCACTTCACTACGTGGGAAGACACCTACACATTTGTACCCTTAATAAATTTTGCGTTCAACATTGTTTTTGAATATGTTATTACGAAGATTCAAGTAAACAAGGAGGGATCATTAACTCCTTCCTCTGGTGAAGCAATTATTTTATATTCCTAACAGAATAATCTCATGGATCTCACCTCATGCTTACATCAGTTTTGCCAGAATGTGGTCAACATCTGGTAAATTTCAAATTAAATGCACTATAAACTACCACAGTATACTTTAATGTCATAATTATTTCCTTCATATTTTACTCTTATGTCTTGATGTTAACGGTCATCAAGGAAGTCATTTGACATCAGCAAGAGTGGACTCAACCTGACACTTAACAATAAGCAGTACAGAAATAGTACTATGTACTTGTAGTAAGTTACAGTTACATGTTAGATTAAAAAAATATCCCTTCAAAAAATTCAAGCGAAACGAAAATGCATGCAGGGTTTCTGTGGGAAACCTCAAGGACAGACTGCTTGCAATATGAATGCCTTGATGGGAAGGTAGGGTTTTAAACAGAATTGGATGGCATGACCATGATTCATCTGGCTAAGGATAAGCATGTGGTAGGTTCATGTAAACACGGTAATAAAGCTTCAGGGCTCAGCAATTATATCTGCTGAATGTACTATCCGCTCAACCGCCCGAATGCCTTGATGGGAAGGTACGGTTTTAAACAGAATTGGATGGCATGACCACGATTCATCTGGCTAAGGATAAGCATGTGGTAGGTTTATGCAAACACGGTAATAAAGCTTCAGGGCTCAGCAATTATATCTGCTGAATGTACTATCATCTCAACCGCCCGACTCACGACAACCTCTCGCCACTAGATGATGTGTGCTCTCGGCGTGCTCTACTCCGTGGTCCGTGACATGCCTACCCACACAGTTCATACTAGATGATCTGTGGTTCATATTGTGATATGTGTGATTTCTCGTCCGTGGCTCGCGCGTCGCGTGGAGGATAATGTATTATCTGTGATAATGGCGCTGCGTGTTAAACAGACAATTTCGAAATATTCGGGTCTTCATGTCCTGTAAGTTAAAGCCGTGATGGAGGTAACGGAATTTTGGAAGACACTTATTCCATCTGAATATGTAACTGTAACGAAATGTTACTGTGTTGTACAGAAGCATTTATTAAGAAGTGAGTATGGTATTTGATGGTCTCTCTAAAGCACAAATTTTGTAGCAGATCTAGCCGCGAACATTAAATAATACTCGAGAAATTACAATTTACATAATCCTCAGCCGTTGACTGTTATACGTGCGGGTTTTTTTTAGCTTTATACACTGTGTGGAGAGTAGTAAGCAGGGTGTGGATGAAGTGTAGCTGCAGTACATTTTAGTAATAATGCCCGGAAATATAAAACACGGAAGGTTTTCGAAGAATTAGTTGCACAGTCGTCACTCAAAGGAACGTTTAGCTGGTGCTTCACTCGATGTGGGTTCTTGTCATTGAACGTTGGTATATATACATGTCTATTTATTACAAATACTTAGAACGTACCCATGTGACCAATTGGAAGCTCATCCCATTCAAATCGAAGAACTCAACGAAAGCTTGTGAAGCAATGTGAATGTTTTCTCCATGTTTAGCAGCCTTCGGTATACCATTTCTTTTTGGATCAGCAGCTACCAGTCACTTCAGAAGTAGTAAGGTTATGGTTTACATACCTTATGGATGTTCACACATTCGGCGAATCGCCAAACATCACAGTTGTCTGCTCCAGACATGTATTTATTTCAGGTTTTCTGCTGTTTAGCTACTATATTACAAAAACGCAATTAGGTATACAAATGTTTGTTTCTTACAATTTTTTACATTTTTCCAGTCTTTTGGTTCTCTGTGACAGTAAACAAAAAACTAAGAATGATTTATAAATGCAGCTTGTAATTGACATGACCAACTTAATATATGATATTACCAACATACCAATAAAAAGAAATGTCTGTAAAGATTCCTACGCACTATTTTTTTGTACATACACATATGAATAGGCTGGTACATATGCACTAAAGAATAAGCACAGTAAATTGTGGGCTGTCATCCATCACCATGATATGCCACCTTGAAGACCTTTCTCTCACCTGGATAGATGTGTTTATGTCTGTAATTTGTGCAACAAGTTTTGTAGGTCTCTATAAACAGCACATTCATGAAAGGGGTTTTGTAAATGCCTGGTGGTTTTTTTTTTTAATAAACTACAGAACTAAAAGTGGATGCTTCTAATTTCATTCAAAATGGTGATGCATATATGTAACTTGACACATCATGTACACTTTCCCCCCTCCCCCTACATGAATAGGAATGGATGAATTAAACTCAACTGAACTGAACAAAACTAGGCTACCAGTTGGCTTAAAATTTATAATTTTCCTTGGTGTTTTCACATAGAACTTTCATTTAGATTAGTTGTTAAAGGAATGGGTGTTGTGACCCTTGCACCTCAAACTTAGCAATCCTAAAACTCAATTGAAAATATCAAATATAAAATGGGTGAACACAGTATATAATTTGTCCTTCCCCGTGCTTTATAAATTTGTTAAATATAATTTAATAATAGTGGAGAAAACTATCAGGACAATCAAGACAAACTTGCTCCAGAAATACTCTTCAGGTGTTTATCCAGTGACAAGTAGCAGTGGGCAGGAGTAGTAAAACACTTGTTCTGATTAGATGTAGGCCCCTCCAGATGCTGTGATGAGGTAATGTGTGCATAGGAATGCGAGGACTTACTTATGGCCTTGTTAATGTTTTGTAAAAGTATCATCTGTTTTAAATTGATCAAATCCCAGCAGAATTGATTAAGCCCGGGGGTAGAATAATGTGATCTGAAATCCATAAACTTGTTAATTCTTTTTGGAATAAGGATGAATTGCCTGAGAAGTGGAAGGAGTTGATCATTGTCCCTATCTATGAGAAGAGTGATAAAACAGATAGTAGTAATTTTAGAGGCATTTCACTTTTGCCAACTATGTACAGAATTTTATCTAACATCCTTATGTCAAGGTTAACTCCAAATGCAGAGGAAATTATTGGGGATCAATATAGATTTTGATGCAACAGTCAACTACTGATCTGCATTCATCAGATACTTGAGAAAACATTGGAATACGATGAAGCAGTACATTACCTCTTTATAGACTTCAAGAAAGCTTATGATTCAGTTAGGAGGGAGGTCTTGTATAATATTCTCTTTGAGTTTGGTATCCCCATGAAACTGGTAAGGCTAATAAAATGTGTCTCAATGAAACCTACAGCAGAATCTGGGTAGGCAAACATTTGTCTGACATGTTTCCTGTTAGGAATGGTTTGAAACAAGGAGATGCTGTATTGGCATTGCTTTTCAACTTTGCTTTAGAATACGCCACTAGTAGGGTTCAGGTAAACCAGTGTGGCTTGAAAGTCAATGGTACACATCAGCTTCTGGTTTATGCTGATGATGTTAATATATTTGGAGGAAGTGTACATACTATAAATAAAAACGCAGAAGCTTTAGTAGTTGCTAGTGAGAAGACTGGACTAGAAGTAAATGCTGATAAGACTAAGTACATGTCATAAGATCAGGCTGCAGTATGAAGTCACAGTATAATGACTGATAAGAGTTCCTTTGAAAGGATGGAAGAGTTTAAATATTTGGGAACAGCCTTAACAAATTAAAATTCTATTCAGGAAGAAATTAAGAGCAATTAGGGAATGCTTGCTATCGTTCAGTACAGAATTGTTTGTCTTCCAGTTTGCTGCCCAAAAATTAAAGATTACGATGTACAGATCAATAATTTTGCATGTTGTTGTGTATGGGTGCGGAACTTGTTGCTCACATTGAGGGTGGAATGCAAGCTGAGGGTGTTTGAGAATAGGGCGTTGAGGAGAACATTTGGGCATAAGAGGGACGAGGTAACAGGGGAGTGGAGAAAACTACATAATGAGGAGCTTAATTATCTGTACTCCTCACCCAATATTTTTTGGGTGATCAAATTGAGCAGAATGAGATGGGCAGAGCTTGTAGCACATATGGGGGAGAGGAGAGGCATGTACAGGGTTTTGGTGGGGAAACCTGAGGGAAAGAGACCACTTGGAAAACCCAGGCATAGGTGGGAGGATAATATTAAGATGGAAAGTGGGATGTGGGGATATGGACTGGATCGAGCTGCCTCAGGATAGGGACATTTGGAGGGCACTTGTGAATGCAATAATGAACCTTTGGGTTCCATAAACTGGGGGGAATTTCTTGACTAGCTGAAAACTCGTTAGGTTCTCAAGAAGGACTCTGCTGTTTGGAGTAAGTAAGGAAGTAAGTATCATCTGTTTCAACTTTTCCCGAATGGTTGTACCTTACAGTTCAATTGAGCCCAGGACTTCAAGTGTATTTATTAAATGCTTTTTGTAATAATCAGTGATTCTAATAAGTGTCTACCATAAAAATCAGCATGTTTTGTTATGTAAGTCAGGACCATTTCTTCTGAATGACCTAAACATTAAAAAATGGCTCTGTCTTTGAACAGGCACCTGTCACAAGCTCTTTCAATCTTAGTAACAAGTCTTCCTGTACCACAAAAAACAGACAATTATCTGAATGGCTGTCTGTTAGCTGCTAAAGAAGGACTTTGCTGAGTTAGTTATTTCTGCACTATTCAGTATGTATATCAACCTTATTTCATATATGGGTTTATTAACATTAAATTTACCCCTGGAAGGTATACAGGGTCTATTGAATGAAACTAGGAGAGTAGGAAGACTGACATAAAGATAAGTCACGTGTTTTGAAGTTGTGGATATGAGTGTATATATTTTAAGATTTGCAGTTCATGATGTACTATGAAGATTGACTGACTATGTGGTGTAGTGAGGTAAAAACTTACCCACATGTCACACGAATGCACTGCCTTCATCCTTAGGGCAGAAGAGTTTTTTTTTTTTAGTGTACATGTTTTCTCTTCTTTATTCTAGGTTCTGGTGTGGAAATTGTGATTTGCACATCTCATGGTGAAGTCTTGGAATTCTCTGGTTGTCAGATTCGTGATATATGTGAAATCTCATGCTTAGATCCAGAGAGTATTACGATTTTCACAACATATGATTTTAAGTGTAACATATTTTACATTATCAGTTCTGGAAATGGAATTATAATTTTGTCAAGAAAAGGAGGATTGAAGGTATGTGATATTGTTACAGAGTTTTGCCTATGCCTAGCTTGCCATTGCCATAATTGCAGTGTCCTAGTCTTAGAACATATAATTATTTTTATTCTGTCATTGTTTCCTCAATACAACAGTGTTGTCTTAGTCTGTGAAGGACCCTTGAAAGTTTAGATGCCCACAAGAGTTATGTATACAAATTTTGTCATAAAACTCCTTATCTGATCCACCTGTGGAAAGAAAATTGAAGGTTGTACATACAATTACCTGCACATATATACATTCACATCCACATACATGTATGTGTTTGTGCACATGTGTGCATATGCACATATTTGTCTATTGGATTTCATCAAGCTTCCTGATCCATCTTTACTGTTACTTAGCTTGTCTAACAGCATCAAGAGTGTGAAAAGATAATATGTCAACTGGGAGATATCTTCAAATCCATGTTAGTAGGAACTCATTTTTATTTAAATTTGACTTGCATTTATACCTTGATTTGTAGCACTGTGTGGCCTGTGATTGGAATGGGTGTTGTACTTGCAAATGTTTTTGTGGTCTCCTTATTACTGTTACTTTCTTACATCTGTGTCTCTATGATGTTTTATGGTGAGGACTGTTAGACCACACCAGACTCTAAAACTGGAGGACTGCCTCATTTCATCTGTCTTTGACTGCTTATTCCATAATGCAGAGCTTTAGACATTGTGCTGTTTACCAGATATTATGACACTGATCAAATCAGCGAGGATGAGATGGACAGCTCTTGTAGGATGCATAAGAGGAATGAGAAATGTGTACAAAATTTTAGCCATAAAACTGGCATGGAAGATACTTGTTTGTGTACCTAGGCATGGATTGAAGGGGATAATATTGCAGTGGGCCTTATAGAAACAGAATGTGAAGATGTGAATTTATGTTGCTGTGAGTAGTGTCCAGTGACTTAACCTTTTGGAGCTGGAATTTTACATTTAAATGTTAGCACACTCTGTAGGTAAAATGCGAATAATACAGGAACCAAACAAGGTAGCATTATGAAATAAACAACATTTTGAAGAGAAAAATACTGAGATTATGCAGCATGTTTAAAATATTCAGTATGTATATTTGTTGAATAAATATTTAAAATGTAGCGTCTGGAAGTTAGCGCTGCGGTACGACATATATATATGTCATTACGCTTTCAAAGGTTAATGCTATGAAAGTGGTAATGAACCGTATGGCTCCATCTGTGGTGGGAGACTTCTCGGGTGCCTGTGTGGCCATTGGCTTCGAAAGGACTCCACTTCTATCCTTTACAGAGTTTATTATTTTGCATCCATAGTTCTGGCTTAATGTTAATGAGTTTTGCTTTTATTTTTAGAAGCAGTTTGATTTTTTTAAAGGTTGTGGAACAGCATCAAGATGTGAACAGGTTCATGGTGAGTGATTTCTCCAATGTTGGGTTTCCTCAACTAGGGATCTGGACAAATGATGCCAAGCAATCTTTAACACCAAACAAAATTGTAGAATTTAATGAAGGTCAAAATATGTGGTCTCAAGACTCGAGCATCTCCAATATTCTTCATGAGAAATATCAGGTAGGGATGCTTTGAACACATGTCCTGAACTTTATTAGCATTGTAGTTTTGTTATATCTGGACTTCTGATAGGTTTATGTTCCTTGCACTTGCATTCAGTAGTTTGTGTAAGTGATTTCTAGTGTTTCTTCAAAGTTTTTGCATGTGGATAAGCTGAAAATAAACGGAAATTTCTAAACAACTGAATTTCAATTGTCAGAGTAATAATAAACAGTTTAAAGGCTTGGAGCGAGTTTTGTATGGGACTTAGGTTCTACATGGAAGTGAACAATCAGCTTTGTACTCTGTTGGGAAAAAGCTCGTAGCATATATCAGACACAAAGCTATGCATCTTATGGCAAAGAGAGTAATCTTTTTCCTTGCCAGTAAGTAAGCTTACAGACTTCTATCCTCATATTTGAATTGTTTTTGTTATCATAATGAACCAATTACGAGTCAGATATTCCTGGGACTCACAACTGCGTGTGATGGTTCAGACACACTCACTTGAACCATTTAACATGGCTGTCATCCTGAGAAGATTTTATTGAATTTTGTTACTTAGAAATCTTCCAGACATACAACTGATTATGAACCTGTATGTCCCAGAAAAGTCATTTGCCTTGGAAATTTACAAAAATAGGCATTCTCATTGTTTTTAATTTTGTCATCTTTTCTTTGTGTTTCTGTTTTATTTAGGAACTGTCCATGAAGACTGAAGAATATGAGCAAAAACTGAAAATGAAGAAACACCTTAGGTTATATAGCTGTGAAGTTGCTGGACATGGATATAAATTTCCATTTTCTTCAGGATCTGTGGTAAGTTTAGGAATCTATCCTCAGTAGAACTGTTGTTAGAGATGAAACACAGATGAACTGTTCTCCTATCATCTGTGTGAGTGCATTCAGTGAGGTGTGTTTGTGTACAAATGAAGTATTTTGAGTGTACCTTTATTTTGCCATGTTTTGGGCATATTATCCAGTCTGTAGTCATAACTTCTGTTGCACTGTCTGGAGCACTTTTATATGCAAATCTTTCTGTGGTTTTTAAGTACAGTGTCATAAGTGCTTCTTTAGCAACAGAAAACGGTACTCGATTGAGAAGTGCATTAATCTGTTGGTGGATGACAAAGAGGAAAGAGTAAAGTGATAAGTTGTGTTCAGCAGTTTGTGCTCTTGAATGAAGTGTTACAAATGTAGAAATTCTTATTTTTGTCTCATAGTAAACCTTATAAAAATAAGAACAGTGAAGAGACATTTTGAGATTGGGTTTGTTGGTAGTAGAATGACAGTGATGACCTGCATGGAATGACACTTTTCACTTTCTGACAAGTACCTGTATTCTCAGCTCCAACAGCATTTAATTTGTATCAAAGGACTGTAAGGGCTAGGATGTTAGAACTCAGACTGTGAGGCTGCAAAGTTCATCCAAAGCCAACACTGATAAAATAATGGTCATTTCATGTCATATAGCAGTGTTGTAGGAACAGCATTTTTATGACCATTCCTGATTTTCAGAAAAATTTTATAAGTTTCTTGGGTCTTTGTAAGGAAGTGATGCATATGAAATTGTACATTCCCATGTTCATTAATTGCAGAGGTACAATATTTTGCAGTTTTAGGTTTTTGTTGATTTTTTCCCCATTCTGATTCACTAAAATGCTAATAACTGGGGTCATAATGAAGATGGAGAGCACACTATTGTATTGATTGAAACTTTTGTTTGGCATGCCACTTACAGTGCTTGCATAAGGATGCATGCCATGTAGGAATGTGGGAGAGTGGAGGTATAGCTCCACTCATAGTTAACCTTGGCACTGGATGGAAGTTAATAGTGTGAACTTTGTGCCCCAGCCCCATGACCTATAAGGGAAGAGCCCCCAATACCCATTGAATAGAAGGCTACTTGGGCCCCAGAGCCAGTCTGGACACTTACCCTTAGCCTGGTCACTCTATCAGTTTTGGTATCCTAGCTGTCAATGTTGTTGGGAACATTAATATCTTGACCTATGCCCTTCATTTATGAAAAAAATCTTCTGAGGCATAAAGCAAAGGAAGGATGTTACGTGGCCTGATAAGGGCTGGGGAATTATGATTTTCAGTGATGAAAGTGAGTTTTATGTTACTAAAATTCAGATTTGTGAATGCATAAGAAGACGGCCTCTTGGCACATTCTTCCGAGGGTGTTTTAAAATCACCATTAAATACCGTTTCAGAATCAGTCTAGCATTGCATGTCTGGACATACTGGAAGGTATATTAAACCTGAGGATTGCTGTATCATTTTGATACTTTTAGGATTATGTCCTTTTTATAGAACACTTTAAATTTTGAAAGTGTCTGTACTGATTGCTGCAATATCAATACAAAAGTGTGTAACAGTTTTAAAATTATAATGCCAACATTTCTTACATTTCTTTTCACTTCTCGTCTTGTCTTTTGTTTACTTTCCTTGTCTTTTTAATTTAAGTTGGTGCAGTTGGTTGGTCAGGATGGATGTAAAGATCTTGATTCAAAGGAACAGTTCAACAGAGTGCCTGCATTGAAAGTTGCAGAAACATGGCAGAAATTGCATAATGGAAAATGGGTGATTGGAATTACTGTATGTAATAATGGACGGAGGTAAGTGACAACTGTAATACAGAAAGGGCAATCTTTGATAAAATAACTAAAGCATATACAGGATATTCCAAATGTAATACAGAAGGGCAGTCCTTGGTAAAATAGCTAAAGCATATACAGAATGTACCACTTAAAACTGACCTGCTTGCATGGTGAAGTCAAGGGGTTTTTTTTTTTTTGGGTAAACTAAATGCACACTTACAGAAGATGCAAAAAATTTGATCCTTTTGAATCAATACATTATTGTGCACATGATATTGTAGTGCCTGCCGGATATAGCTAGTCTCTACCAGGGTTTATCCGAATAAGTACTAATATGATATAGTGAGGCTTTCGCTTGTTTTGAGGAAGAACATTCGGTAGTCTGCCACCAATCTGAACAATCTGACGTTATCACAAGTTTACTGATAGGAACTCAAGGACAGATAAAATCGTCACACAATAAATTCAGTGTAGAAACAAGTGTAAACAGTAATACAGTAATACAATCTGAACAGTCTGACGTTATCACAAGTTTACTGATAGGAACTCAAGGACAGATAAAATCGTCACACAATAAATTCAGTGTAGAAACAAGTGTAAACAGTAATACCGGGTGAGGCATGTCGGTTAACACCCCTGTGAGGCATACGTCGGTTAACACCCCTTCATCCCACGAACGGCATGTCGTACGCACCTGGCTCGCAGTATATAGTGGTTGGGGGTAAAGCTGTATGAAA
>Ga0209629_10001648_pt1 | contig 14366 bp, 12 predicted proteins | sample TergutCu122P5_FD_187286 | JGI IMG/M metagenome (GOLD analysis project Ga0209629, IMG submission 187286) | Cubitermes ugandensis P5 segment gut microbial communities from Kakamega Forest, Kenya - Cu122 P5 (SPAdes) (version 2) | ecosystem: Host-associated > Arthropoda: Insects > Digestive system... | reverse complement strand
TTCCATCTAATATAATGTGGAAGGTGCAGCGAATGTAGTAACCCGTGAATGTTGAGATTCTGAGATTGAGTGGCTGCTGGAGTGAGATGCTCAACTTGAATATTGAGGTCAAGATCCTACAGGATAAGCTTGGACATCATCAAGGACAAGGAGAATGATGAATGCTCAACTCTTGGACTTCAAGGACAGTTTTCAACCAGCTTTCACTGGCATGGTCTTCTCCCCTACCATGGCAACACTGACTCGGAGCCACTGCAGTGTGATACCTACCAGCCATACCCAAACACACGTTGCTTTTCAATAATGGTCTATATCCCTTAAATTTTATTCACTAAAATTAAAATAATTATATCTGTTATCAGCAGATGTAGTTGAATGTGTTTCTTGCCTTATGCCCCCTCCCCCATGCACAGATGGAATAATGTAATTGGAAGGTATGCTTCAGTTTAAGAAGAACTGGTTATTCTAACAAGTTGTTTTTGAACAATGGCAATTGACAGGATTCCCTGTTGAACTGTCAATGGTCATGTGTCATTGGTGTTTTCATGCAAGACAGAAACTGTATTCTGTTCTTAATATGCAGTGCTTTTGTTGTGCTTGCTTCTACCCACACTTATACCAATCACACAGTTTTAAGATGCTGTAGAAAGTTACTATTCAACCACCACAGGTAACATTGGATACCATTGCCTAAGAAGTAAAAACACTGTGCTTAAGGTATTTGGGGTGTAGCCTCGTAAGGCACGTTGGAATGGTAAGCATTAAGCACATAACCTTAAAAATCACATTCTGAGGCATGCCAGGACAGTTAATACCAAGTTCAGTAACTGCACATTTGAATTCAGGGTCAGGTGAGGATGATACTCTTATTAAGTTGTTCTCAATATTAGCCAGTTTAAACATAACCAGACTTGCCTAAGGAAACTGTTCCTTTGGACTTCCAGTTACGAAGAAAGGCTGATGTTTAGATTAGCAGCATTATGGTATTATGGGGCAGAAGGGAAGGAAGTTATGTGTCCACCTATGCTATAGAAATATCCTACACCACATAATACATATTATAAAATAAGATGTCATAAGATATATTCTCACATTTAAATCATTAACATGGAAACATTTCATGTTTTTTGCTGCAATCTGCAGTTAAAAAGTACATTCAAATAACAATTATTACAGATGACAGAACTCTTACACTCTTGAACACAAAGGCTGGTTATTTCCAGCACAATGAAGCCCTGAGTTTAGAAGCAAAATGGAGCAACACATTACCACACTTTCCGGGTGGTCTACTTATGGCTATCCACTGTTGTCATCAGTTACTGAATGAAGCTGAAAAAACAATAACATAACAACATACCTAACAGACGTGACTACATATTTCAAGATTTTCAATGTAAAATAAGTTATTACCGCTTCAGAAATATCAATCCAATCCAAAGCTGAAAGAAGAGCATCATTCAGTGATGGAGGCTTATCCCAGTTCCAGTAAGTAAATGATGTGAAGGTATGCATGACATGAATATTCCTTTCGGCACCTTCTGTCATAGGTTTCATGGTTTCTTGTGCTACAATACCCTTATATCCCTTTGGTAAAGAAATAACTTTTCCCATCAAAGGATACCCTCGGAAAGACGAGCAAAGTACTGAAACATGGATTACAGTAAATTTAATACGAATGCCACTGTACTGCAATCAATTAAGAGATGAATTAGGTACATTCCTTCATACAATCCAACAGAATAGCTTAACCAGGTTTCCTGTACATACCATCATTTCCATCTTGACTCTTTATGGACGGTGTGAAATACTTTGAAACATTGGCTTGACCATCAGTGTTTATCTGACAAGGCATATAATGTATAGAATTATTCATTTCTTCTGCCTTTCCTTCCCATTTCACACTACGTTTTATGTGGACTGCCATTTTCCCCACGTGACTACATTTGCCGCCAATCGATTTCGAACTGGCGATCACAATTCGATTGTGGAATATGATCTGTGCACGCGAGTAACAGAGCCATCTGTAAAAGTTTAATGGGTAAGTGGTAAAAACATATGAAAAGTAAATAATAAGATAAATTATATCTTCAGGTACAAATGTTCTATATAATGAAGTGCAGCTGAGGTTTACAATGTAATACAGAAATATAAATTGTATTACCATAAAACGGTATCGAAAATCTTTCCCCACATGGATAGCCGTTTCAATTTTTGTAGCATTGGCAAACCCGCGCAGATAAACAATTGAATGGGCTAGGTTACTCGGCGGTAATTATTGTTCGTAACGTTGTAGTTTAATGTTCTGCATTTTTCATGTTATTTGACAAATAAGAGAAGAAGGAGAATGGAGGATAAAGTGCATGGCACGTTCATGGGTGAAAAAATTAATAAAGTGAGGTGGAAACCAGAGGATCTTACTGAATCAGATATTTTTCTGACTGGAAGTTGGGATAACGGAGTAAGATATTTATTGCAAAATTTTCAAGAACGGGATAAAATATGCAACATAATTGTTTGATTGTGGCACTTTTATTGTATACACTTTTTTCATGTAGTACCTTTCAACCCCTTAACATGTTAAGCGTATTTAATTGGAACTTCCACTGCCTTACTGATTTTTCTTTAACTTGACCTAAACAAAATTAAAGTGATAGTGTCTGTAATAAATGTGGGATAATTCATGTCTTGGTTTGTGGTTTACGGATAGGGCGTATAGATTTCCAGTCCGGTTTCAAATTTCTCACCTTTCAGACAAATCAACTTGTTCTGTGGCTGTACCCACCAAAAGATGACGATGCAGGTACCTATCCATGTGCCATTGGTACTCACCCTCATGATGGTGACGTCACGGAAATTAAGGTAATTCAAAGGTTTGTTTACATTATTGCAAGTCTTCTAGGAGCGTGGGTTGTGCTTCCCAAATTTTCAGCAGGCCTACTGGTTTGCTTGTTGAATTATTTAATACCCACTTTTTTATTAGCCTACTCTCTGGAATGGGACACATAATTTCTTCACTGTTGTGATGTGTGTTTAATGGGATCAGGAGATAGCCCAGTAATAAGTGTTGCTTCTTTTACAAACATAATAATGTTTTGACATGTTAGGGTCTGTCTGAAGTGCTTTCATGTGGCACATAGGATTAAGCACTGTAATCTGATGGGGACCAAAGTTATAAACATTGTAGTGAATCAAAACACAGGTAAGTTGAAGGAACACTTAAAAACAAAAAAATTAAGTAACTCTGAAAGAAGTTGATGAAGGAAGGAAAATCTTTGTATTTATAACTTAAACATCAAGCTATGTAGGCATTTTAAAATTCCACCAAAATTCAATGTAATCATGTGCACTGCTATGCTGATTTGATGTGGAATGACTCAATTGTAACATTTTGCTGCCTGTGATGCGATATGACTGGTACCAAGAACAGTCACAGGGGACACATTCAATACCATCACAATGCGACAGATGCAGTAATGGACTCAGATAAACTGAAGTGCTATTGTAGTGGTGACTGCAGCCACTTCGTGCAGCAGTCACATGGATACTGCACGAGCAGAACTGTACGTTTATTCTTGGTGACATATGAAAGAGCACACTCATTGAACATCGTTGTCCTGAAGCACACAATGAACACTCCTTCATGATGTTGAATGTAGTGTTCAGTGACTGGTCAGGTTCATTACTTGAAAGTTAATCTTAATGTGCAACATTCCCCTCGTGTGTACAATATAACAAGTAATGAAAATATATTTAGTATAAGCTACATATTTGGGTTAATGACAGTACCAATCATCAGGCTGATCACAAAAGTATAAAAAAGACATGTTGACAGCTGCATTGGTAGATAGAGATCATGAACTTTACAAACATAGAGTTGTATGACATACATAATGCGTAAAATAAGAAGCTTCAGGAGTAATCATTTAGGAAGTTTATAAAATATTATATTTGCATAATTTATGAAAATGAAATAACTGTAGATATATGTTGAGTATAATATAATAACAACAACAACAAAAACAACAAAACATAGTATTTCCGGATGATTAAAACTTGGGTAGAGTAAGTGAATTGTGTAAAGATGGCTGGTATATATTTTGTTTATACTGTTTTGGTGGTGGTACACTAGAACATAGTTAAAATTGCTCAGGGAGTGTATGTCATTAAGTTATTGTTTGTTGTGTACATAAACATGTAATTCAACCTTTATGGAGGTTAGTGTATTTAAAAATTCATATGTTCTTGTTGTTCTTGTCCTGACCACATTTCTGTATACACTTTATAGATTTACAACATTCATTACACATGAGTTCTTCTCATTCTTACACCTCAAGCAGTTTTAACTGTGTTGCAGCGTACTGTCACCAAAACAGTGTAAAAGAAATATACACCAGCTGCGTCTACCAAATACTCTTGTGCTACCTAATTTTAATAATTTAAAATTGCTGCATATTATTATTATTATTATTATTATATACTCAAGATACATCTACATTTTTTTTTTGTAAATTACAGAAAGATACAATTTTATAAACTTCAAAAATTACGCTGGTAAACATAATTTTTGTCACATAAAAACTAATTTGTGTTTCATATGTATTTCTCTACTCTGAATTCATATGTGTTATTAGAATTGTCTATCACCCACAGTTTTTGCGTGACAGAATATTTCAAAATGCAATTTTAGCAAATCTAATTTTTTTGGCCTGCTGCCAGTATGCTTTAAATATGGCTGAGGCACTTTATTGTATTTTAAAAAAACTATGGGCATGAAAACTTAATCATAAGAAAGCCATTAGTAGTGCAAGCTCAGGCATGGACTGACATGTTGGGACATGAAACTAACAGTAAGCTGTACTTGAGGAACATGGCATTACTAGTGGTATGCTAGACTTCATTATGGTAAGATGCAATTGCTTATTCCAGGACAGAAGAATGTAATAGATACTCCATTAACCCTTCAGGGTCGACCTCTATTCGTGGTATAGAACTCTGTTTCTTCACATGCTACCAGCCTCTATATGTTGTATAATTGGCTGGCAATGATGGAGCATATTTAAATGCCTATGTTCTCCACGGATGGAGGATTTTGAAGTTCTCTATGACAAAATTGCAACCATCTATTTAAAAAAAAAACATTATTCGCAAACTAATGATCCGATTTTTCTAAAATTTTAGTAGAGAAATCTTAAAACTATATAGATGCAGTAAAATAATTGTCATTACCTCAGTAATTGAGCTTCATGTGATACAGCTCAAAGCAATTTTCCAAGCAAAGGCCCACATCACATATTTGGCAGCAGCACCCTGAAGTTTTCTTTTTTCCGTGCTTTGAGCACACAACACACCTCTTCTGAGGTTTTGATTTTTCAGTTTTGGATGCCACCTTTCTCAGAAAATGTCTTTCAGTCAGCCATGGAACTCTGTTGTTGGATGCCTGTCGCCCCGATACACTCCGCGTCTCCGCAGCACGTGCATATTTCATAAACAGACCTTCAACTAGCTGAATTCTATACAAGAGCTGCTCTATATTTCTTCTTGTCACTTGTCAATAAATAAAAAATGAATTGAGAAGTGTAGAGTTATGTAACTTTTTGAAAAGTTTGAGGTAACATTTGGTCATTTTTTTCCTCTTGACCATGTACATGTGCAGCAACTGGTCCTTCAAATCGACTCCCCCCATGTTATGATTGTACTCAATCATGCACAAAGGCTTCTCTGTTTCCTTTCCTTTGTTAGAAACCCTCTGTGTGTCTGCATTATGGTATGTTGACACCATAGTTATATCTCTTTTGTCACGCCATTTTAGTACTGTGACTGGACCCGAATGTCTGGCTATTTTTTCTCCCTTTTCCAGCTTCTTATCTTTCACTTCCTTGGGGACGTTCTTTCTGTTCAGTTTTAGTGTGCCAACACAACCAGTGGAATGTTTGATCTTTAGCTTCCTTGCTAATTCTGAGCTGCTGAAGAAGATGTCAGTCCACAGCATATGTCCATGACCAAACAAGGGTTCTAAAAGTTCCATTACTACAGCTGCTGTTTTGGGGGTGTCTGGAGTAATCAGACTTGACTGTAGGACTGTGGTTTTGCCTGTATATACAAGAAAACACCACAAATATCCTGTTCTTGATTCGCATAGTTCAAAAGTTTTTATTCCGAACTTTGAAGCCTTTAGTGGTAGGTACTGCCTTATTGACAGACGCCCCTTCCAGCGTGTCTTTCATCAGTGGCAATGTTTTGGTTTGGTAGATGCAGAGTTTGAAACTTTGTGTTCAAATGACATATTACAGTATACATTTTGAACAATATGGGAGGTCCTTGATATGTTGGTAAGCTCTCATTGTTTATATAAAATGCAAAAATGTACAAATCAACTCAGATCTCTCTCTACTAATTACATCAGCGAATCCAGGTGTTGACATTACTCTTCTTTTTGAAAAGTATGACCTGGCTGTTGGTTTCTGCACAATGCCCATCAATAAAAACAGACCTAAAACTGTGTAAATTACACTTTCTGTGACAGGTGTCCATGACCTCACAAGTGATCTAAATGAGAAAAGATTATCTCAGGCATTTTTGTATTGTTCTGCATACCTATTAGTTTCTCTGACAATTTGTTGTATGATTTCTATGTCAAAAAACAACTCAAACATTGTACAATGTCACTTACATTTTGATGTAGAATTACATCTTTATGTTCGGGGGGGTCGTACGGCTAAATCTGTGACGTCAGCGTAACGCTAATCTGTGACGTCAGTGTAACGCGAACCTCGCTAGTCCAATATGGCGGCCGAGCGTTCCTTTGTACAATACTGTCTATTAGCATTGGTAATAAAGTACATTTGTATATACATTTTCATTACTTTAATGTTTCTCGCAAAAAAATAAAATATGACTGTAACGTAATTCTACATCTTCAACAGTACAGTCGTAGACTGAACTTGTTTCGGTTTTTTTTGCACAATTTCTTGGTCCAAAATCACAAGTGAACACTTCTCTTGTGTCCTGTGTAATTGTCCATAGTCTCCCACCTGAAATTTTGGTGCAGTATTTCCTCTTCATCACCACTCTCATCATTTACACTTGCTTCTGCTACAGCTATGTTGTCAATTTCATTATCACTACTGCTAACACTGTCACTGGTACTATCACTTAAACTTTCGTCTGAATTGTACACAATTTCCAGCATGTCATTGGCTATCAGAATTTCTTCTGCCATTGCTATGCCCCCAGTATAACCCTTGAGTCAACAGCTGAACGAAGTGCACTGACTGAAAACATGCAGGGTGAGTACCGTATGTTGATAGCTACACCCAATGAAAAGCTGAATTATTTTCTGCCTATCTGTGGAAGGAACTGACACATGATATCTGTGTTGACTTCAAGCCAGTAGCAGAAAATGAAGTCCATGCAGCGCCCGGGTAGAAGATGAGGAAAACATTTCAAGCTACAGATGCAGTGTAGCATTTATGAATGAATCATTCTGCAAACAGCGGAAGCAACCAAAGATCTTAGGCTACAAAGATACATTGTTCAGACTGTAGCTATATTTCTTTCAGTTTGAGTAAAACAGAGAGAACTCTGAGAGAGCACATTTTTGACAGTCGAAGGTGGACTTTTTTTAAATAGGAAAGTTGACTCCTGAATACATAGTTACATTCTAAACAGACTAGTTCAACTATTATATTCTGAAAGCACAGTTCTTAAGCAATAAAGAGAAAGGATTCACAATTTGATAGCTCATAAACTATGCATGTGAGAGGAGATTGAATCCACCCATGCCAGGGTCTATACTACATGTGGCATCCAGCAACATGTGAAGAATCAGAGGTCTATACCACGTATCTACAACGGCACTGAAGAGGTAGGGAATTTAAACCCCTCTGTCTGTGGAGAAGGTAGGAGTTTAAATGTCCTCCATCGCTGAAGGGTTAATCAACCCTGAAAAAGTTTATTTACGTCTGTTGCACATCTAACTTGGACTCATAAAAAGTTATGTCAAAGTCATTTTAGTGCTGGATATATGTATTTAAAAAATTGCTTACCCAGAATAATTGATGCTATAAACAATGAAGGGGTATTTGTTGGACCTGAAATAACAGAGTTAATACAGGACATAAAATTTGAAAACCAGCTAAGTGAAGTGGAGAAAGCGGCATGGAAATCATTAAAAAATGTCACTACCAATTTTTGGGGAAAATCATAAGGCAGAGCATTAATGTGATATGGTGGCTGATTTTGTACCATCCTACAAAGCTTTGGGATGTAATATGTCTATAAAGTTTCATTTCTTAGACTCTGATTTAGACTTCTTCCCAGAAAATCTCAGGGTGGTCAGCACTGAACACAGAGAGCAATTTTGCCATGATATTTCCACCATAGAAAAGCAGCAAGTGAAGGCTCAGTATTCTGGCTGATTATTGCTGGACACCTAAAGAGACATTCCACAGGCAAACTGTAGGATATGAATTTCATTAGGTTCAATGACTTTGTGACATTTTTTGTGCCTGCTTTTTACTTTTCAGCTTATAAAGTGTGTTACATTTCAATATGAAAACACTAGGAAGTGACAAGCCTGTAATAAAAATTACCTTAAATTGTGATTTCAAGTTGATTGAGTACAGCATTCATATTGGAAAAATTCTGATTGTGGCAAGGAAAATGGCATCATTAATAGTGACTGACAATGAACTGGTGTGTCAATTGAGTTACCCCTGCAGCAACTGACAACCCTTAATGATCCAAGGTAGCCTGCCAATCAGCATGCAAGCATATGTCTGGGTTTGGCTTGTTTTCAGTGTGCTTTCCTGTTTGTTTTGGAATTATGGGTACCCACTTATCCAAACCTGTGCTAACTGGCTGCAGCACACCCCAACTAACCCATCCTGGTCTGTTTGACTTCACAGAAAGCTCTCTTAATTTGCTTAGTCTTCGCAAAGTACCTGTAATATTTTGGGATATATTTAAGATAAAACACTAAATAAGGTATCTCATAATTTATATACAGTTGGAGATTTGGAGCCAATTAAAATTTCTCCATGTGCTCTGAGTTTAATTGCACTCATATGGATCCTTTCTCATATTAGGCAGACTTCATACTTCACACAGTGCCTTCATTTGCCCTCAGTTACTGTTACACTTTAAGAGGCTCCTCACAGAATGTTTCCTGTTTATGATCTATTTCACTTTACATTACATTATAATTAACTCAAGTACATTCAGTGATACCCTATGACTGTCAGGGACAGCTAAATATTTTAAGTTTAATTATAAGAAATTTATTTCTTAAAACACTAATATAGGGAGTATTTATAGTTTTTGGGGCATCTGTGTGTTCCAGTTTATCAACAGCAACATGTTTGCTGTTTCATCATCATCGGGGTCAGTGAAGCTGTTCAAGATTGATGGCAGTGAGACACATGTGGCTGAGTTCAAGGAGCTGATCTCATGGGATGAAATTCACTTCTTCAGGTATGCTAAGAGGGCAATAGCATGTAACATGGAGTAGGGATATGGGAGCTCATGCCTTCTTTCCAGCATCATGAGAGTTGGGAACATTTCTCAAGTTTGGTTGCCAGGTATAAAGTAGCTATCCTTATCATCATGCAGTCAAGGCATTGGCCAATTAATTTTTCCATTCTGGCTGCAGTTGTCAAATTTCCTGCCCAAAAGTAATTTGGTGTCCTGTTTGCATTGGTATATATTTCATCATTATTTTGGAATTTCATTAAGTCTTTTGATGTGACTGTCCTTTCACTGTAAAGTCTAAAATTTTGATTACTTCCCATCCAATCTTTAGTTCTGTTCATGAGTTTATAACATATCTGAGGCTGTGTGCACATTATGAGAGTTTGCATGTGCTTCAGGTTTGGAGGTTGCAGCCCTTGTACTGGGCTGGCTTGCTTTGAGGAAGATATTGCTTCAGTGGGTGAGGATGGCTGCTTGTTACTTCTCACAGCAACACAGAAGAAGCCTGTACGAAGAATTGGTGAGTTCACTCTCCTGGTTTTTATATTCATTCTTGTGTTCTTGTTCTGATATTTTGTATTATTGTGTCCACAGAGGGTGCTGATAGTTGTTCCTTGCGTTGTGTGTGCTTCCTAAAACACAATGAAGTGTTGACTGGGAACCTACGTGGACAGATGAAAGTGTGGGACCTAAAGAATGCAGTCAATAAACCTGCCTTCACATTCATGCTGTCTGGTGAACAGGTGTGTGTAGCTGTGGGTGAAGAGACAATCATATTGTTTGTATGGTTCTTGATATTCTTACATTGAAAGTGCTGTTTGCAAGTTTACATTTCCAAATGCTCATAAAAATAGAATGTAACTTTGTAATGAGTTTTGTTATGGTTATCTCACAGTAGTTGCATTATGCCTTATTTTTCTGTATAATCACCCTGTTTGTCAGTGAATTTGATCGTGCAGTCCACAGTTTTTCTAATTTTGGCAGAATAAAGTGTTGTTCAGGTGGGCTGTAAGCAAGTTATGTACGGTGATTCATCACATGTTCATTTCAGGAGCAGTTTCATCGGTGATGACTTCCTGGTTGCCTTGATTTGCCCCTTATTCTCAAGGCATTTTATAATTGATGGCCACCCAGAACATGTATCATCAGCACTTGTTTGCTGTCCTTTGACCCTTTCCAGTTATTGTAAGCTTTCCTCTGGCATATGAAGTTACCAAAATCCAGTCATGTTTTATAAAGTTAAGTGATTTTGCACCTTCTGACCACACAGTCAAATCACGTTTTTCTTTGGAGGATTTTGTCACTGGAGCTGCCATGATGAATGGGCACAATATTATTGGTCCTCAAAACAATGAAAACAAATGAGGTCCAACTTGGGAAGGTTCACATTCATTGCTGCCAACAGCACTTTTGAAATAAAAATTGTTCACAACTCTCTACTTTCCTCTGTATATTTATATCTAAGCATTTGATGATGTTGCAAATGCCTCTGTGTATGATCTAGTACACCTGGCAAGGTGAAGAAATTCATTTATCAATTTGGAGTGCTCATGAGGCATGTGGTAGAACAATGGCTAGCATGGCAACCTGCAGTTTAATGTAAGGTTTGCTTCATGGCAAAGTCTCTTATTATAAAGATGTACTTTTTGGTGGAGGTGAATGCTTTATCAACATAGAGAAAGATGTGCATTAGATCTGATCAGGGCTTGAATCTAATGAGAGTCCCAAATGTAGGATCTGTGGTTCTGTTGTAGATTGGAACCAGCTGTGTGATGCACCATCCAACACAGCGTCACATAGTGTTTGCAGGGGGACAGGATGGCTCGCTTACGGTGTGGGACCTGCGCCGTAACACATTTCCTGTCACACTTCTCAATGCCCATTCAGACACAGGTACTGTGCTCTAACAGGCGTTTCTTTAGTTTGATATTTCATAATTTTTTAGGAACTGTATCAGAGGCCAGTTTGTCAGCAACCTCTTTTGCCCTCATTTTATTTTGTAGTGTTACATACAACAGATTGATGAAGTTTGTGATTCTGTCATTCCATTTTTAATGTTGCCTGTCTCATGAGGCACATTAGAGGTTATATTAACTGCTTTTTATCAGTCCTACTTTTAGGTCATTTTTAATTCTCATGTTATAGTGTTGGTTCATCATGTCTTGCTTTGAAGATTTGATGTATGGTTCCAGCATTTTGGCATAACTTACTGTGTGTACATTCATACCTTTATGTCCTGTAGAAACAAAGTAAACTTTGTGTTAAGAAGTTTCAGAAGTCCCTTGATGTAGAATTTTGGATACCACATTCTGTTATATAGTGAGCGAGCTGCAGTTCCACCCAGACCGCCCTGAACACCTGTTCACCTGCTCAACCAGTGGGGAGGTGTGGCACTGGAATACTAGTTCCATGTCACGCTCTGCACATCTTGGGACTACTGCAGGTACATAACAGATACCCTACTTTGTATGTTATGTGTTCAGTTCGGTTCCATATCATTCCATGGGGTGTTATTTCTTTCAGAGTTCTCCAGAGATAAGAACATATGGCTGAACAGTGATGTGGCTAAGCATCATCTGGAAGTGTTCACACTAATGCCAAAGCTGCATAAACCAATCAACTCACTTGATGTAAACAGGAGCAGGGTAGTATGTGGATGTGACAATGAAGCTGTCTATGTGTTCAAGAATGTGGTGCTTTGAGTTGTACTTTCAGTATTACTAGTGGACACTGCAAGTTATGGTGTTTGTTTGTTAGATCTGTGGGAGCCAGTTAGAATGGCTGGTGTGTCTGCAGTCCCAGTGCTGCAGAGCTGTTCACCTTTCCACACTGGGTACTGTTTTGACCCTTCTGGAATGCTCTGTTTTATCACTTAACACCAACAAAATCAATCACAGAAGTAAAATATATTTTGTGTAATTTCATCAGTATGGTATATGCGTGTGTCAGTGTTGTACAAATTTTATGCTGTATAGTGGTATACTTCAGGTCTTAATGTAAATCTTATTGAGTTGTTGGCACGGCATTCCATATCAGGAAATACAGATGATCTTGTTCAAAAGTACTTATGTGTGCATTTTAACAGGAAAATTAAATCACCTGTTGAAACCCTTGAACCAAGTATGCTAGAACGAATGTAATTGGTTCTAGAACCTCGTTTGAAGGCATCTGTTCATTCTAGCATACATTGAAATGTATGTATTTAGGGGCAATCCATTCCAGGTCTACAGCCTAGAGCAAAGTTACCATCCAACACAACCACTGAAACAGGAAAAATGTAATACAAAATCAAAAATACAGGGTGGGGCAGAAACAGTTAGACGATTTACATTTAGCGCCATGCCGACATCTTTGTAGGTGGCGTGGTGAAACATACATCGCTGGGTAGAGCGGTTTAAAGCCTTCAGTCATCATGCAGCGTTGGTCGGAAGGGCATCGAGCGTTTGCTGTGGAAACGTTTTTTAAAAACAATGATTCCGCTACTGTAAAGAAGTGTGTTTTTCAATGACATTTTAACATCGGGAGGAATGGAAAGGTTCTGACACGCCAAACAATATTGAATTGGGTTACACAATTCAGGGCTACTGCATCCATTGTCAACAAGAAGCCTCCTGGTCACCCTCGAACTGTACGAACACCGGAAAATGTGCGGTGAGTGGCACATGCATTTCAGCGTAGTCCTCAGCGTTCTGCTCGTCGCCATTCAATCGCCTTACACTTAACCCCTAGAACCGTTCGACGCATCTTACATGAGGATTTAGAATTCCATCCTTTTAAAATTCAATTGGTGCAACAACTTCTTCCCCGTGATTTGAATCAACGGAGTGAATGTTGCAGGAAACTCTTGCAAATGATCGAGAGAACGCCGCAAACGTGCAAAGATGTGCCTTACCTCCAATGGAGCTCACCTGAGTGATATTATCTTCAAAAAGTGACTTGAAAACTTAATGCTTTTCCATGTTGCTTACCACTGTTTAGCTAGTTATGATTTAATATTCAATTAAAGTATTCATTTTCAAGTTATTAATCATCTAATTTTATCTGCCCCACCCTGTATAAGCGTAAAAATATTATAAAATTAATTTATTTAACTTTTATACACTGTACATGTAAATCTGAATTAATTATTTCTTTCTTAATGTCTAAGTTAATTAGCCTTCTCACTCAGTTTTGCTGGCTAATGGTTAAAATTATATAGCAGAATAATTTAAAAAAAATATTTTCACTGCTAAAGGTGCAAATAAGCAGGTAACAACTAAACTAGTAACTGAACCTTAAAATGATAACACAGATGATGACTGACACTCTAATCAAAGCGGGAAGGCCTGACACATCATGTACACGCGCGTGCTATGTTGGCCAATAGTATTCCTCCACGTTTATTGTAGCATCCTGATTTTATTGATAAAAACTGTTCGTTTTAGCCTACCCCATTTAATTGGTATTCTGGACATTCACACACACTGCATCTTGAGTGTCAAGGTAGTAATTTTCACATCTGTTTCATTCCATCAAGACCTTAAAATATGCTATGAACACTTTTTTTTCTGTGTCTGGATTAACCTTTTAAATGCCAAGTTAAATGCCAGTTGTAAGTCCCAGCTCGCCGAATTTTTCTGAGTGGGCATTTAAATTTTTTGCATGCTTTTCGAAAATTGTATATATTTCACGAACCAAGAGACATAAATTTGCGAAATAAACGACATTTTGTTGAAAAATGTACACACATTGGTCAGAATGCCCTAAAAGTGCCACAAATATACTTACTGCGTTATACAGAAGATAGATTCCTAGAAATTAGTGAATATGCATGTTCTTTTACTTACATTTTGGTCGAGGCTTCAGCTATTTGTACGGAGGATGGGCCGAAATAATTGTTACAGTGTATCCTTTGTGTG
>Ga0209629_10001647_pt1 | contig 14367 bp, 13 predicted proteins | sample TergutCu122P5_FD_187286 | JGI IMG/M metagenome (GOLD analysis project Ga0209629, IMG submission 187286) | Cubitermes ugandensis P5 segment gut microbial communities from Kakamega Forest, Kenya - Cu122 P5 (SPAdes) (version 2) | ecosystem: Host-associated > Arthropoda: Insects > Digestive system... | reverse complement strand
GGGGGGGGGGGGGGGGAATAGGAAGGACTCTTCAGGCAAGTGTAGTGATAAATAATGTTAATCGCACCATGGCAAAGAGCAGACTTACTGTTTAGCAACTGTGATGGCAGAAGAGTGGTGTACTAGTGGGAAATGTTATCATGTTTTGCTTTGTGGCGGATTTATTTGACACATACTGTAGTAATTTTGAAAGCTGTGTCTTGTGCAACCATTCGTAACTGTTGACAGGGATACTGTGATGTCTTCTATAAGTGCAGAGCTGTGGATGCTGAGGGTCCTCTGGCTCGACTCAAGAATCTGCTTTTCAACAAGGAGACTCTGCTTACTGTTGCTCAGTGGATCACGGTGAGCTGACTATTTGATGTTCATGGGACCGTGCATCGTTAATGTATTCTTTCAAGTATACCAACAAGATGCAACGTTATACAGTATTCTTTATTACTGTCAATGCTCTACATGTTTCAGGTGCTAGAGTGGGTGAATTGGAACAACTCACCCACACTAGCGGTAGCAGCAAGCAAGCTTGACATATACCAGATGTTGTGTGTACAGTTTTGAGCTCCTGATGATGGACGGAGAAACCGCCTGAAACATGTAGAGCATTGACAGTAATAAAGAATATTGTATAACATTGCATCTTGTTGGTATGCTTGAAAGAATAAGCTGACTATCTTTAACTTTTACTTTATTTTCTTGTTTTTCAGTTTTTTGTGAATATCTTCTTGTAAATATCTTGAAAATTTTGAAATTTATGATACTGGAGAAGGATGGAGAAGATCAGTTGGACCGATTGTTTTGTTTTAAAAAAGAGGCATATGTGCTAGGAAGCCTGTCATCAATGGAAGGCTTACATATAGTATAGAAAAGCTTGCATGTGTGCCATTAGCAGTGTGTCAGTATCCATGTGATAGCAAGTGTGTCATATGTGTACTGTGTGTCCACGAATGTTTACGACAGTCTGAACAATTTTTAAAGTATTGTGCAGTAATATGGAGGTAGTCTTAAACTGTGGTGATGCTCTAGTGCTGTCTTGTGTTTAATTGCCACTGATGCAACTTCGACTCTTATTATGTTAAGGTTATAAAGGGGCTTGTAGGAAGTGATGTGATTAATTACCTAGAACTATTACTGGACATGCATATTGGTCCATACTGTCACTTGTTCCCTTCAGTGTTATGTAAGGACTGGCTTCTGATTGAAGGACATGCAAACAGTGGGGAAGAGAATAGGTTAAGTTGGCAAATTATGGATATAATAGTCTACAGAGTGTTTAAAGTTTTATGCATGGAGCAGTATCAAATCTCACCATAAAAATACTAGATTATGTAAAGTTTAAACTTCATGTAATAACTCCACATCCAACCTGCTGTCACCCCAGTGAATGTATGTGAACAGTTTCCTTTGCTTAATGCATTATGTAAGATGTGGCCCTGAAGTTCTACTTGGAGGTACAGTAAATACTAATGCCATACACATTTCTTGTGTAAAAACCATGAATGTGACTATTTTAATTATTGGTTACCTTTTTACTAGGTTTATACATGAGTCTGCATCATTGTGGCTATCTCGTTTAGTTCTTGTGCCTTTTTTTAATATTTTTAGTTCTGCATGTATAAACGTATGTATTCATGTCACCTTGGCCCATGCTTCTCCTTACAGTTTATCGCTGAACTCATTTCCATTCCTAACTGTATACTTACATTGTTAAAATTAAGAAACTAACCACCCTGGTTTACTGTAACACTGTATGTTCACTGCAGTTATTTATTTTTGTAGGAGTATTGGTGGGCTGTCCTGTTGATGGGAATTGCGTTCATTATTTTCATGGGTCTTTTCATAAAATGTTGCGCTGTTCATACACCTTCGTCAAATCCAAAGAAGCCTCCTGCAAGAAGGTTCAGTGAGACATTACGTCGACCAATGAATACGTTCAGGAGAATGGTAAGCAGTTATCATTGCTGCATGGGGGTCTTCTTTACCAAGAAACAGGAAGTTGAGGAGGCCAAAATAATGTACTTACCGCAGACACAGTTTATGTTTGTAACAGTGCAGTATGATTAATTTGTATGTAAGTAAAATAACTGTGACATAATGAAGGCCTGAAATAAGTTAATGGTCACCTGGGACCGGGATCATGTAGTCAGTATAGCGATTTTCTAAAGGTCACACAGTTCAGGGTTCAGTGTCTGGTGGGAGCAAGTGGTTTTCTGTCCCCCAGTACCTGTCCAGACTGGCCATGGGGCCCACTCGTCCTCCAAAGGGTACTGGGGCGCCTCTTGAGGGAAAAGTAGATGGGGCATGGCTTTGACCAAACACTGTCATCTAGTGCTGATGCTAGGACAGAGTAGAGCTATACTTTTGCTCTGTCTCTGTGATTTCATGGCTTGTTATAGGGAGAGCTTTGCTGTATATATGTTAGCTGTATTCTGTAGTCATGTGATATTACTTATCATCAGTGTTTTACTTGAGCTACTTCAAACTAATTGTAGCCCTGCAGTTAATTTGGTGTACCTTGATTATATCCCAGTATCAAATGTCAAAATATATAATGGAACCCTAGAATTGTCAAGAATTAATTGAAACTGACTTTGTTTTATAAATTTTATGTAAGTTCCCTGTATTGCATTTCATTACAAGACTCAAGAGAGGAGCATGTTCTAAGAGTAGAATCTTTCAACTAGTCTGCTTCCCATTTGTGAGCTTTTGCACAGCCATATAGACTTTTATTTCTTAAATGGGGTAGTCATGAATGTCTCAAATTAAAACAAGTGTTGTTAGTCTAAATTAGCTGGTGACTGAACATTATGGGCTGAAAGATACATTAGGAATCAACAGCAACAGAGTTAATTAATGTAACTCTCCATATGTACAAAAAGGTCACAAGGTTGTGGGTGTAATAACAAACATCAAGCATGAATTTCAGAACATAAATAAGATTTGTACAGCCTTATGAAATACTCGTGTGAGTTGGTACAGGAAGTATGGTCAAAACACAACTAATAAGATGGTGTAGTATTTTATTACTATTGCTTCACCACCTTATTAGTTTTGTTTCGACTGTACTTCCTGTACCATCTTATTGTATCTAACACAACAGGGATGTCACAACTTAAAACTCATGTGAGTGTTATGGTCCTTTATTCTTTCAGCGTGCGCCACATGGTGTTGGTGGTGGGGGGCATCCTGGTGGAGGAGTTGGGAGGCCGGGCCCCACAAGAGGTCCAGCACATGGCTATGGTGAAGGAAGGGGTCAGTATTATGCACCAAAAGGTAAATTATTTTTCTGTTACTTTCACATGGTGACAAGTAGTTTGCATCCTACTGTGAGTCGTCGTCATCGTTGTCGTCGTCATCATCATCATCATCACCACCACCACCACAAGTTAGTACTGTAGAAAATGTTTCTTCTTTGCATTCATAGCTAATGTTAGAATGTGTGCTGTGTTCTGTTGGGGTAAAAGACCTGCTGTGTTTCTTCCTAATTCTGCTTAACTCATCAACTGAAATATGTAGACATATTCCAGTTTTAATAAACACTGGGTGACAGTAACAGAAAGTTTTACGGGACGTATATTACTGCATGCATCTCAAGCCTTACTCACTAAATATTTGTCAGAGCAGAAAATGCTTTGAACATCTGACATTGTCAAGATAAGTAAAGCGCAGTTGTGCCAAATATACTTTATCCATAATTCTTACAGTTCTCCAGGTAATTAAAAGAGTTCTGTGTGCTGTCTAGGGAGGCAATAAGGGAGTGAATACAACATAAACCTCACACAATTCATTAATTTCTTAATTTGTTAATTTTGGTGTTTAAATGAGGGTGCAGTGGAATTGGTTTGGGGTTGCTGAGGAGATTGGAAGATGAAGTGATGTGTGAACAAATAAAATTGCCTAATGATGATCTGTACCTAGTATTGTTAGGCTAATTAAATGAAAAAGGTTGGTATGGGCCAGACATGTAGCATTATTTAGAGAAACATTGAAAGGGTTTTGGAAAGGGACCATCGTTCACAACATAGTTGTAACACTGATTAAAACTCTCCTGTCCTGTTTAGCATCCGCTCCACCAGCTAGCTACAGTCGCACAAATCACCCAGAGTTATATGCAGGAGCATATGGTGGTCGGAATGCATATGAAATGCGACATCACAAAGTCTGACAGCAGTGCAGAGATGATTGTTCATCACCGTTGTTGTACCATGGAGACAGAGGACCACGGAGATTGTCAAGGCCTGTCGTCGTGTCAGATGTTACGCGTAGAAGAGGAAGCAGTGCAGGTTTCCTTGCCAGATTTCCGTCAGCAGATACAGGGAACAGGAAGATGACCAAACGATTACACCAGTCTCCACCAATAAGTTTGGTTCAGCTGCGTCCTCTTGTGCTGATTCCTCGTTCCCCACGTCAGGTGGCAGCAACTCTAGCTATGTTCTGAGAATCAGTTTGAATTATGTGGCATTGATAATAAATGAGACAGGACTAATACAATCATTTATCATAGTAGTCATTCGTAATTGTAGAGATAAATATCTCTTTGTGATCTGTGACCAAAAATGAACAGACTTTTGAAGTAATGGACTTAGCTAGTGTTCTTGGGTGCTCTATGTTTGAATTGCATTCGTGGATAATATAATCTCAACCATTTTCTCTCAAATATTTTGGTTATTACATTATAGGTGTTTGCTGGATCTTTTAGCAAGCACAAAGAACCTCAGCTCAGGTGGAGATGTTCTTCATTATCAACAGTTGTTCTTGGAAGTTGTGTTCATCTATGAAAAATCATTAATGAAAGTGAATCTTGTAACACAGCATTTTAAGTTTTATGTGAGGGTTATTTACTTTGTCACTACAGGTCACAATTAATTCATTAAGCATGAACATCACAAGAAACTCACAGACTTTGAAAAAATTCATGTAACTCCGTTTTGCAACATTCCAGAAGCGTTGAATGATGTCAAGTTTTATTTGTTGGTTCTAAGTGGAAATCTCTTGCCTAATGTAACTTGATCAGAAAATGTAAGTTGTGTGTTATTTTGCATTAAGCCTAAACTGTTATCATTGTGATCATGATTCTTAGTTTTGCAATTATTGATAATCCGCACATGCAGTATTGGAATTATGGGTAGTGTTATGTCTAAAGTGTCATCATGTTGACTAATTGTTGATTCTGAGATGATAGAGACATTGCCATCATTATGTTAGGCTCCACTTTAAAGTTAATCCACTTAAAATTTCACCTAAAAATGTGTCACCTTCTCCTCTTTGTCCTACCCAAGAGGTTAGCCTTTTTTGAGGGTGTTGCTTTGTGAGCTAAATATACATTTGCAAAAATAATTTCTTAATAACTTGACTTACAGGCAGACTTGATCTCGTCATTGTCAGTTATTATACTGCAGTGGATAAAGTGTCATTTGATTTACTGTTTACATCAAAGAATATACTTGTAACAAATGGTGCAAAAAAATTATTGTGAAATAGTTCTACCTGCTTGCACAGGAATATTTCTGATCTATTTAGGAAATTCTGAAGTTAAATCCGTAGTGAGTTCCTTGTCTTTCATAGTATGTTCATGTTAGTAATTATTTAAAGGAATTGTCACATATCACAGATTTGTTTATAAATGAAAATAGAAGTTGTTATATATTCACTGTCAAGCATTTAAATTTAGCCCTCACTTTAAATGCCATGTTTTGAAATGTATGCATGAAGTCTTTCACCACCTGAAGAAAGAATCATAATCTGCAAATTTCAGAGAGGGAGAAAGAAACAGATGAAAATTTTACATTACCTTTAGTAGACCTTCATGGCTATATCAGCTGTCATGATGCAGAGAAACACTTTCTGTGGCCAGTGTCATGTTTTGTACTGTGGGGCATTATGAGAAGCAATAATCAGCATAGTCCACTCATTGTGTGTCGATGTTATAGTCAGTAACATACTTTGGTGTCACCTTCATTTTGTCTGCCCTACTGCACAGGACATCTCCAGTTTCTGCTGTGTGGAGAGTTGTTGTCATTTTTAACATTTCATTTTCTCAGCAGCAGTTACTGCTGCTTGCAAGTGACCTTCCCAGATCTGAGCTTGGTAGATGTCTCATTAAGATGGATAATTTGGCAATTTTCTTGTCACAGAGGGCTTATAAAAGTTGGAAACTGCTGTAATAACTGTCCCAGTAAAAAATGACAGTGTCATTGGTATAGGCAGCCACTGTTCACTACTTTTTCAGTGTTTTTGTCCCTGGTTTTGGCAAGTGTGCTGCAATTTGCTATTATGTGTACAGATTAACTGTGTAAGGGTATAAAATGTCCCAGGTACTTTCAGGTTGTGGATGTCTTGATTTGTGGATTGTACTGCACAGTTGGCAATAAAGGGTGAAATGATGAGTCAGCAGTTATTTTCAGAAAATACTGTCTGATCTGAGTCATATGGTCATTCAAAAATGTCTCCTTCATGAACTTCACATGGTGAGTTGCATGTACTTCCTTCTGGTGTGAAACTTGTATCAAAGTTATTGGCTTTTGCAATTTCTGCAATTTTTTCTTCAGTCAGGGCTCCTAATCTGTATGTTGCCATGACTACAGTATGGTCAGTCTCAATTCTTTGAGTCCAAATTGTTTGAGGTTGCATTCCATCAAGTTTGTTTCTAAGTTGTATATGGAATTCAGGTGATGTGGGTATCTCTGTGTGCACACCTGTCTTTCACGCATCACTCTATTTCTTTTTTGACCAGGCTGTTTTCTTTGTGTGTGGTCGTGTATTGTTATATGATTTAAGTATGTATATTAATGTACCCTAACAAATTGCTAATGTACAATGGGTACTGGGTCTTTCCCGGGGGTGAAGGCGGCCGGGGCGTGACACTGACCACCCACCTACATCTAGTGCCAAGTTCATGAAAGAGTAGAGCTATACCTCTATTCCCCCTCTGGACCCGTGTTGCCTGCTACAGGGTGAAACCTTACGTTACTTACCTTAACAAATTGCTAAAAGCAAGAGAATATTTTTGTAATGTGTTTAGTCCAAGCTGTTAGGTAATTTGACACAACCTGGGGCATGTTCACATCAAACTATTGAAATTCTGCCATGCTGTGGTGCAACTCACAAATACAGAGATAGCTATGAAAGCCAGACCTTAGCTTTAAAAGATCCTGATGATTGTGTTTTGTAATAAGTCAACCACTGTTCTGGGCATTGTCCATCATTTAAGTTTATTAAAAAGATATTTTGAAGGTTGTATTTTTCTCGTCTTCAGGTGAATAGGAGAGTGAGGATCCTGCTCTGTTGGGTCTGTCTCTGGACAGAAGTTCACATAGAGGAAACATCTTTGTAATGGGACCAGTACAATAGGATCTCTATCTCTGTTTACCCATCCAGAAGTAGAGACAGAGTCTGAACAGTGTTGTTTCTAATAAGCCTAGAACATAGGTTGTCCAAAACAACTGTTGGGTCTATCACAAATCTGCAGTAACCACATACAACTTCCGCATTGGACATGTAAGACACCTTGTTACCACTGTGGAGACTAAATTGAATTACATTTTGAATGCAAGGTTGGAAAGAGAAGAAATAGGCTGTTGGTAATGCCTCATGGTCTAAATGAGCCCTCAGGTAACATTTGCTCATAGGTATGCAGTCTGACATGATTTTGTTCAAGTTTTAAGATGCTGCATGCAATTCATATAAGTCAGTTCTGGGAGTTTTAAGGCATCGCTGATAAACATGTGTTTTAAAGTGTTCATTAATGACAACAACAAATGCACTTTTGATGTATGCTGGTACAATCTGCTGTTGCTCCTATGTGTTCTGGAATAAATAATGTCAAAACGTTTTTTTTGGGGGGGAGGGGGGGGCAGTGAATATGTTAAATACAAGTGTGCATCCATGTACCATACCTGACAAACCCACATATATTACCCATGAAGTTAACATCTAGTCTGCTACCATACATTACTGCATAAATAGGGTAGCATCATTTTACATCCCACTGCAACTTTTAATGTATATTGAGCTCATTTTGTGTTAGGTACGTCTTGTTTCTTTCACTTGACTTATAGAAATATTGCGTGTAACTTGCAATGAAGTGTCTTCTGCTGCATCTGTGATAAAAATTTTCAGTTGTTCAGTGGTTCTGGCAGTTTTCTTATGCAGCATCTTCAAATAACCCCACAGTACAATGTTGCAGTATAAGAGATTTAGAATATCTAGTTCACTGGAGCCATTGAGATATCAATCTTTCACCAGAAAATTGTCATCATTGACTGGCTGTATGAACAGTGAAAGTTGCTCTGCATGAGTCTGGCATAAAGCTGTCGTGTTAGAAGTTCAGATGTGAGAGTATTTAATTTTCTGGGCTTAGCTTGTTATAACCAAATTTTTGGTCCTACAGTATACCAACATTAATAGTTTGCAGCCTGTCAGTAGTATTTTGAGGATTCATACAACATGACATATGGAACTGTGCTTTGTCAGTATTAATGTGCTTAGAACCAGATGATTTTGAAACCAATGACAAAGGTGTTAAGCTTTTTAAAATTTAATTCACCTAAGGAATGAACCATGTTTACTTTCCCTGGTCCTGAAGCCAGAAAATGAACAGGCCTTTTGTTAGCTGGTAAGCAGAAGGCCTTGAACTTCATGTAATTATTTATTTAGTTCCACTGTTTTTTCTTAACAGCATACACAATTTCTGACACTCATTCACCATTCTCTCTCCAATCTAATGTGTCAGTAAAATTCAGTTTGCCGCAGGAGTGTTTTGGTGCTCTCATGTTTTAACCTCAATTTTCCAATACTGATGTTTGGAATTTCAGTAATTAAGTTATAATGGACAATATAAGTGATTGCTCTATTTTAGTTACAATATGATTCATGTTTTTGTCTGACATTTGAAATGAATGTTAATGTGAGGAAGTGTGTGTTGCTGGTAACATATTTCTTGGTGTCTGAACATCGTGTGTGTGTGTGTGTATGGTTTGAGGAGAACTGATACTCTTTGCAAATTAATGTGATCTTTAATGTAAATTCCTTTGACTAACCAATTAAGAGCATCGTAACTGTAGATTCTCATCATTGAATCAAGGATTCAGATGTATGTAATCTTATATATAAATATATATATTTTATAAACAGCAATACCAAAAATGTTGTTCAGACTAAATCAAAGGACAGAATCACCTGTAGAGATCCTGCATTTTTTTAAGAAAAAGGACAGAATGAAGAAAGAAAAAAATTAAGGATATAAGTATTAATTTAATATAGCTGTAGTGTCTAAATTTGTGGCATTTATCTGGTTTGGCAAAATGAGTTTTTTTAAATAATTGTTTATGCGATCAGAATACTCTCATGTGGTTTGCTTGCTCAGATGAAAAATAAATCCAAAGTGATGTGTGATGGCATTGTGGTTGGAAGTAGAACAAAGGTTTGTAATTATGAATATTGCAAATATGTTTACAATAACATTGGAAAAAGTGTAATGTAATGAGATGGCTTGTAAATAAGGTATAAATTGTTATTTTTTTTAAGTACAACTTAGTGAATTTCTTGTACCATAGAATTATCTGTATGTTGATTTGTCAATGAAGTTTAAGAAATGTTTTAGTAGGGGGAACCCATAGATATTGATTAACCTGAATGAATCTTTGGCTCTTCATGATGTGTGGTCACCTTGAGCACTGCAGTGCTTGTTCCATTACGTTACTTGCCCTTCTTGGTATTACAGTGTTTAGCCACACGGTTCCTAAGTCATTAGGTTTTTTTAATTTCACAGAGATTTTGTGTTCTCTTCTGTCAGGGATTGGAGAATTTTGTATTAACATTGTATATAGGTATTTAGTTACTGTGCATTTTATTTATTTTGTCATTATATAATGCTTCCCTTTCCCCCAGTCTTCATCCAGAAATCTGTGTCTGTGCTTATATGTCTGTGATTATTTGGTTTCCATTTCATGAAACATGTAAAGGCAGTTTACCAGCTGTTAAAAACCAGATAAAATGATTCAATTACAACTTGGTGGAGAAGCAGTTTGATAGTTATGTTTGAGTCTTTTTGGGTACTGTGCTTTGCCTCATTTGTGTTCACATAGACAACACACAGTTATTCTCTGCATTTCTAAAATCTGATAATCCTTTAAGTGTCACAGAGGTAAAGTACTTTAACGTGCAAAAAGCCATATTTCATCACACCCAAGTGTCCTTTTTTGATCACTTCATGGAACTTTCAAGTAAATGTATAAAATATGATGAAAACATACCGGTAATTCACCAGCTGGTTTAATAATGTTGCAGAAAAACATATTATTCCACAGTTTGTTATTTACTGGATAAATTGTCTTTTCCTCTCATCATAAACATTGTTGTATTTAAAGACTTGTGAATGACCAATTGCCATTTTTTGCATGATAATGTTGTCAATTCCTTCCTTATAGCTCCATCTTCCTCCCCATATTTCCACCTTACCTTCTCCCCAACCTATTTAACATGACATTTTTATAATGTAATGTATGGATATCTCTGATATGTTAATTGTGATTCAAGATTGTATAAAAGAAATATATTAAAATTAAAGAACAGATTTTGCAGTAGAAAGCTTTGTTGGTTGATTGTGGTGCATTATACTTCTGACTGTTCGAATTGTGCATATTTTATATATTTATGTATAGTCAGCTCTTGAACATCTACAGTAATGCAGATAGCAGTCAGCTTTATATGTTTAATTTGTGTGCAATAATTACTGCGGAACCTCCATCTAGCAATCTATTCCTTATAACGAAGAAAACTTCCGGTTTTGTCAGTAGAGTATTCTTGCATAGGGTATTGATAAAAGCCAGCTATTGCTACCTTTCCTGAGCCAAATGAATCCATTCTGTCCTCTATCCCTTACTGAGAACAGTTCTGATCCTCATCAAGCTATGCCTAGTTCCTTCAAATGATTTTTGTTTAGGCTGTCAATGGAAAGCTGGTGTGTGTTTCCTCTTTGTATGTGTGTGCGTGTGCGCATGCATGTTACATGACCCAGTCACTTTCATGTTTGAAAAATGGTACAAATGATAAAGTTTTTCACTGTTTAAATTTTGTCAAGCCTGCCACTTCTGCTTAGGTCCAAATAATCTCAATGTGCAAGACAAATGAGGAGTGTGACTACTTCATATTTTAACCTAACTCCTGAATTCAACACTTTAATATCCAACTGATGCACACAACGTTAAAAAATGTAGAGTTATTAAAACATTTTTAAATAAGTAAAACTGCTCCAACATGTTTTGGTTTACAAGGAAACCATCATCAGGGGGCCACAATCAGTACTTAGCTAAAAATTACACATTTGGTTAAAAGTAGATATGTAGAGGTCATACAGGACGTACACACGCCTCACAGGTCACAATATGCAGCCATAACACTGACAACTTCCTGTACGACCTCTACATATCTACTTTTAACCAAATGTATAATTTTTAGCTAAGTACTGATTGTGGCCCCCTGATGATGGTTTCCTTGTAAACCAAAACATATTGGAGCAGTTTTACTTATTTTAAAATGTTTTAATAACTCTACATTTTTTAACGTGTGCATCAGTTGGATATTAAAGTGTTGAATATTATTGATGCATGATATAACCATGAAGTTTCTAACTCATGAATGTTTCTGATATTCCTACACATTTGTTTGTGCATGGGACTGTGCTTTGTGTAGTATGTGTCTTTTTTAAAGTTTTGTTGACCGTGCATCATGATTTATTTGTACAATAAGAACCAACATGGTGCACTATTTACTTTAAATTTATTTCAGTAATTAACCTCAACATGTTTCGAGCAGGCTTACTGCTCATCATCAGGAGGTACCACTCTGTATATACAGAAATTGGTGTATGTCATGCGTTTATGTTGACTGGCAGTTGGCTGGATCCACGATCCTGCCAAATGCCAGTCAACATTGACAGTAAATAGCGCATCCTGTTGGTTCTTATTTTACGGATATGTATCTTTTCTTTGTTATGGAATAGAGATAGCGACTTTGCTTTATCTCCAAACGAGCATAAGGAAGAAAGTCATAAGGAATTAATGTGTTAGGAAGCTGAATTGGACCATACTGCATGAGCTTTGTCTTCTCTTTTGTTCATGAACAGTTGTGTCAGTATTGCTCCTTAGAATATACCATAAAGAGCAGGGATGAAAGTTTTTGTGATCCATAGACTGCTAGAGATTTGTGGCTTAGTTTATGGAAGTACATAAAGACATAGTTTTACATTGCATCTTTTTTATGAGATTCATTTTTAATCCGTCTGGAATGATTAAGTAGGCTTTTGTTGTATATCACCACTAATCCATAACATCTCGTCCACTTGCGGAATTAGCCATCTTGATTTTGAGATAGCTGAGTGTTCAGACTTTGTAATGGTACAAAGTTAGGTACTGATATAATTTCTCAATTTTATTTTAATATTTCTGACTTTTATTCATGTGCTGCTCTGTTTGAATGTGGGTCAGGGCATCTATTACATTCTTAAGACTGGATTGCCGACATTTCAGGACAACCTATTGGTCTCGTTAGAGTCAAAACGTTGGTAGCTAACTACCAATCTATACTGCGTAAGCTCCAAGAAGTCTGAGGATCTGACTGAGATTTTTTTCGTGGCTTCTTAGGCAAATGCCGAAATAGTGCCTTAGGGTAGACGCCGCACGACTTCGTGCATGCCCCAGTCCATTGATCTACAGGCAGTCTAGAAACAAAAAGCCCCTACTGTGTGGCAACTGGAACTTAAACTTTTTAGTAGATAACAAAAGATTACAAGAGCTACAAATTCTATTAGAGAGTTATAATATGATGAATACAGTAAGGTTCCCAACCAGAATTACCCCCACCACTGTATCTTTAATAGATGTCATCATAAAAAACAAAGATAGTCCTATATTAAACACAGCAGTTGTAGACTTAGGCTTTTCTGATCACCACGCACAATTAGTGAGAACTGGTACTGAAAAAAAGATTTGTGAAGCCCCAAAACGAGTGTGAGGAAACAGGTCACATACAATAACATTGCAGAATTTAAACATCTACTATCTAAGGAAGCATGGAACAATGTTTATAATTGTTCAGATGTAAACTTTTCCCTAGAGGCATTTTTAGCAACTTTTCTACACTGTTTTAATATAGCATTCCCATTTAAAAGGGTAAACTTACGGGAAAGGCCAAACAAAAAGTGGCTTTCAAAGGGTCTAATAGTCTCAAGTAAAAGACTGCAAACCCTAAACAACTTAAAAAGAACAGTTACTCTCACGGATGAGGCTGTTATCTATATAGCGAACTATCAAAGAATGTATAAAAGAGTGTTAAGGGAAGCCAAAAAAAAGGGATAATGATAGGTATATTGCAGAGTCAGTAGACAAGCCGAGAGCCATGCGGTGACTAATTAATAGAGAAATTGGTAAAGCCACAGAAAATTAACAGAAATTGGAATTGAAAGTTGGAAATAGGATTATATCAAACCCTACTGAGATTACAGATAAACTGAACTCACACTTTATAAGCACTGTAAAAGATTTGATAAAACAAAAGAACAATGTAAGCATTTATGACTTTGAGATAAAACACTGTCCCAATTCAATATATATCTACCTTCTAACTGAGGAAGAAGTAATTAGTCTTGCTAAGAGCTTAAAAGGGAAACCCACCTCAGGTGATGATGACATACCCGAGAATCTAGTCAAACAATGTATACATCTAATTAAAGGGCCCCTGACACACGCTTACAATCTATCACTGACCTCAGGTGTTTTCCCGGTTCTATGGAAAACAGCCAAAGTAAAACCTCTACATATAAAAAGAGACAAGTATGACATTAACAACTATAGACCAATATCAATAATTCCAGTCTTTGCTAAAATATTAGAAAGACTGATGTATAACAGGATTACATCCTTTCTGTTTGAGAACAAGATACTATCAGAAGCTCAAAATGGTTCAGAAAAGGTAAATCTATTGACACAGCTGTCCAGTCATACATTGAAAGGATTCAGAAGGCCCTAGATAAACAAGTACATACCATTGGATTATTTATTGATCTATCTAAAGCCTATGATGTTCTGAACCAGTGATGGGCAAACTACGGCCCGCGGGCCAGATGCGGCCCGCTTAGAGGTTCTATCTGGCCCACGGCAGATTTTAAAATAATAGTATAGAAATTTTCAATTTCAGTGTTTTGAAAAAAATCATTTAAAGGGATGTTCCACTTTTGAATATGCAAAATTTTCCATAGGAATTGAAACATCTTTTTGCATATGCAAAATGTAGTTGTGAGAATTTAAATAAAAATTGATTTAAAAATTTAAAATATACTTATTTGCTATTATATTTAAATTCTTAAAAATAGAA
>Ga0209629_10001646_pt1 | contig 14368 bp, 11 predicted proteins | sample TergutCu122P5_FD_187286 | JGI IMG/M metagenome (GOLD analysis project Ga0209629, IMG submission 187286) | Cubitermes ugandensis P5 segment gut microbial communities from Kakamega Forest, Kenya - Cu122 P5 (SPAdes) (version 2) | ecosystem: Host-associated > Arthropoda: Insects > Digestive system... | reverse complement strand
CATTCGGGTCTTGCGTGATTTCCGACTTTTTGAAGTATTCGAATGCCTTCTTCCGGTTTTTTCGAACCTGGTCACCGTAAAAATACATGTTTCCCAACATGGTATAGGCTTGCCCTTCATCACCGGAATCGGCGGCCTCCCGAATCAGCCGAAGTCCTTCCCTTTTGTTCTTTTTGACGCCCCAACCGCGCAGATAACAATTCCCCAATTGAACTTTGGCATAAGAGTTGTTTTCCCTGACGCCGGTTTGAAAAAATTCAACCGCACGTTTCGTTTCACCAAGCGTTCCATAAAGAAAATATGTGCCGAGTATAGCATAACCTTCCGCGTAACCCTGTTCGGCAGCCTCCTGCATCATCTGCAAACCAAGTTCGGTGTTTTTTTCAACACCCCTCCCGAAAGCATGGCAGTAACCGAGATTAAAAATCGCTTTCATGCTCCCTTTTTCCGAGGCTTCCTTAAATAAGGCAAATCCCCTGGCTTCGTCGCGTTCAACCCCGGTTCCTTCCAAATAACAAGCTCCCAGTCCGTTGATCGCGTCAGGATACCCAAGTTCCGCCGCTTGCTGCATGAGCCGAAACGCTTCCGAAAGGTTCCGTTCTGGAAACGGCCCATGAATATTATGGACGGCAAGTTCATACAGTGATTGAGGATCGCCGTTTTCCGCCTGTTTTTGAAGTTTCTCGATATTCATCGCTTTGTTTTTTGTTCATTAATTATTCATTTTGCTTTCGCAATTCCAGTTAAAGATAAAATATTGGGGCGATTTTGCATAGACAGGGAAGGGCAGGGCGGAGTGATTGTTGTAGCCGATAGCCGCTTTACTGGAAAATGACCTTGAATTTTCAATAAAATTTGTCATAATTGCACTGTTATAACGATTGTAGGAAATGAGGATTTTTTTCCGGCAAAGCCAAGATAAGTGATCTTTCCACCCGAAATCGTAAGATACGAAGGGGAAGGGCAGGGCGAAAAAAATAATAAACGTACATAAATTTAACCTCTTCCGCCGAAATATTTCCGGAGCGGGGCAGGGGAGTAATAAAACGAATGGATAACGTGACTTATGGCAACACTTGAACAGCGACTCTCTTTTGAACGTCCGGTTTTTGAGTTGGAATCACGACTCGAGAAATTGAAAAAAAACGCTTCCGCGTCCGGTGTCAAGGAAGAAATCCAGAGTTTGCGTAAAACCATTATTGATTTGCAAAAACGCATCTTTGCTTCTCTTCAGCCGTGGGAAACCGTTGAAGTCGCCCGACATCCTGATCGCCCGCAGACGGCTGAATATTTGGATTCCGTCTTTGACGAGTTTGTGGAATTGCATGGCGACAAGTTCTTTGGTGACGATCGGGCAATACGGACAGGATGGGCAAAAATTGACGAACACAAAGTCATGGTCGTCGGGCATCAAAAAGGGAGAAATGTCAAGGAAAGACTTGCATGTAATTATGGTTGTGCGCATCCGGAAGGATACAGAAAAGCAATCGGTAAAATGAAGCTTGCCGCTAAATTTGGTTTACCGGTCATTTGTTTTATCGACACTCCGGGAGCTTTTCCGGGAATTGCGGCGGAAGAACGCGGGCAAGCTCTCGTGATTGCGCAAGCGATGTTTGAAATGTCAATTTTGCCGACGCCGATCATTTGCGTTGTCATCGGCGAAGGCGGAAGCGGCGGTGCATTGGGAATCGGCGTCGGTGACCGGGTTGCCATGCTGGAACACTCCTATTATTCGGTGATCAGCCCTGAAGGCTGTGCCGGCATCCTTTGGAAAAGTCATGAACATAAAGACAAAGCGGCCCAGGCACTCAAGATGACATCACGTGATCTGATGCAACTCGGCGTCATTGAAGCGGTGATTGAAGAGCCATTGGGAGGAGCACACCGGAATCATCAACTCATGGCATCTAGGATGAAACACTATCTCAGAAATCAGATCAAAGAACTGACCCGGATTCCGCATCAGGAACTTGTCGAACAACGTTATCAGCGTTTTCGGCAAATGGGCGTTTTTCTTGAACAATTAGGGACGAGAGAACTCGCCGCTCATTCTTGATGTTTTTCAATGGGTTGATCTTGATTCTATCCCTGATGAACTTCAAGGTTCAATTTGTTTGTGTTGTTTTTCTCCGAAACAACGTCCGATAATGTTTCTTATGTTCTATCGCGGTTTTTGTAAACACGAAGAAACTGACCCGGATTCTTCCATTATCAGGAACTTGTCGAACAACGTTATCAGGCATTCCGTATTTACCACCGAGAGATACTTCAAGCCGGTTTGAAGAGACGACAAGCCCTGCATCGCGCAGGGCGTTTGCGCGATGCTGAAGGCTGTCGCTCATACCGACTGCGGCAACTGGGTATAAGAAAGGAAATTGCGGTCTCTACAGCCAAAAAGTTTGAATTGGTATCAACTTTTGTGTCCAGCCAAATTTTCACAAAAAGTTTTGAAAGAGGGGATCTCCGACGTTTTGCAATTGCAAATCCGCCCTGCCCTGCTCTTTTTGACCTCTCTGCCCTGCTTCAAGTCGAACGCATTCGGCCAAACGTATCATTCGACGCCGCGAACGCTGGTAAGATCGACAAACGCCGACATCCTAAAAAACATGGTCGAAATTTATTGGCATGGCAATAAAATTTGCATTGTGCGTAAAAACGTACGATGATCTGACCGGGGCTTCCTTCGCTGCGCACAAACATCTCGGATGCTTTTTTTATTTCCGCCGCTTCAAAAACACCCTTCCCTTCCCCGCCCGATGATCCTGATCCTCTCAAGTACAATACCCGCACGATCATTCGTCACCCTTGCCTCTTGTCCTCTCCGGCGAAGCATTTATAGATGCGATCATAAAATTTGAACAGCTTCCATGGCTGCCTGCTGCACCGACAATTGTTAATACGCGCAGCAGGCGATTCATCGGACAAGCTCAAATTTTAGAGGCGGCACAATAATTATTGTACAATTTTCTGTAACACCCTCTTATCCTCAATCACCTGCCGGATGATTGCATCGAGGTTGTGTTCCGGCTGCCAGCCGATGAGAGACTGTGCCCGGTCGGTACCCGGCACACGGCGTTGCATGTCGTCGAAACCGGGGCCATAAGCTTGCACGTAGGAGACGTATTCGATGGTTGATCGTGAACCACTCAGGGCGATAACCCGTTTTGCCAGTTCGGTCATGCTGACTTCCTCGTTCGAGCCGAGGTTGATTACCTGGCCGACGGCCTCCCGGCAATTCTTGAGAGCCGCCAATCCGCGTACTATGTCAAACACGGAACAAAAACACCGTGATTGCTCACCGTTGCCATAGACTTGCATCGGACGGTTTTCGAGAGCGGCTTCGACGAACCGCGGCAGTACCATGCCGTATTGACCCGCCTGGCGCGGCCCGACCGTGTTGAACAGCCGCACGATGTAAACCGGCAGCGACGTTTGGTAAAAGTGCGCCAGCACGAGAAATTCGTCGAGTGCCTTTGCACAGGCGTAAGCCCAACGACGTTTCGAGGTCGCCCCCATGACGATGTCGTCGTCTTCGGAAAACGGAATTTTTTCCGACTTGCCATACACTTCACTCGTCGAGGTTAACAGCACGGGACGTCGGTATTTCGAGCAAGCGTTCATCACGATGTCCGTGCCGCGCACGATACGTTGCACCGTTTCGACCGGCTTTTCAATAACCAGTTTGACACCGACCGCACTGGCCAGATGATAAACAAACCCGGCTTTCGAAATTTCATCATGCACCAACCGTTCGTCATTGACCGACGCGACGATCACGCGGAAATTCGGGTGCGATGCGAACGCGGCGATGTTTTCCCAACAGCCGGTGGACAGGTCGTCGATGACCGTCACGTTCGCTCCTTCTTCGAGCAGTTTCTCGGAAAGATGCGAGCCGATAAAACCCGCACCGCCGGTAATCAAATAATTGTTTTGCATGGTGAGGTGGTATCATGTTAGTGGGGTTGATTTTCTCAACCATGATGGCAACGATTCACACGATGAGCAATTTTAGCAAAACGAAGAGCAGGAGAAGTACAATGACAGGCACTAATACCCAACGGCATTTTTCATGACGCCATATCGCGATCCCCCAAGAGAACATCGCGAGTGCAACGGTTACAAGACTCATCGTACCCCAAAACTTGGCGACTTGGAGGTGATGTTGCACTTCGGTTTTCTCCGTTACATCTCTTGCGGCGGTTATGGCGGCGGCACCTTCGTGTTGTTTTTGGATGATGACGGCAACGCTTGCCCCCAGTAACAAAATGATCGCGGCAAGGTGGAAAACACGCCGATTTTTTCGTGGTGTGATGGCGTCTGGTATCTGTTGCATATAACACATCTGTCATCTTATCCAAGATTTCGACGGTACCACTCAATGGCGAGTTCCAATCCCCGGTCAAACATGACGAGCGGTTCATAACCAATTTTTTCTTTGGCCCGTCTGATGTCGGCAAGAGAGTGTTTCACATCTCCGGGACGCTCCTGCGTGTAGACTGCCGGGACGTTCGTCCCAAGCAACTGTTGTAATTTGGCAAAAATTTGATTGAGTGTTACGGATTCATGACAGGCAATGTTGATCGGGCGGCCATCACAATTTTCAGCCGGTGCATGTGCGGCAAGCCAATTGGCATGGCAAACGTTCTCAATGTAACAAAAGTCCCGGCTTTGTTCTCCGTCGCCAAAAACGACGGGCGATTCGTTTTTCAGCAGTTTTGACACGAACGCGGGAATCACCGCCGCATACGCACCAAACGGGTCCTGTCGCGGGCCAAAAACGTTGAAATAACGTAATGACACCGTTTCCAGGCGATATGCATTGGCATACGCCTGCATATAGGATTCACACGCCACCTTGCTCGCTGCATAAGGACTGATCGGCAACGCCGGCATATCTTCCTGTTTGGGTGAAACAGGTTGATTTCCATAAGCGGAACTTGAAGCGGCAAACACGATTCGTTTCACGCCGACCTGCCGTGCAACCTCCAAAACATTAATCGTGCCGTTGACATTCACATCATGGCTTGTTGCAGGATCATCAATACTTCTGGGAACCGATCCCAAGGCACCTTGATGAAAAATGGCGTCACAACCGTCCATGGCTTTCGCAATGTCGTTTTTGTTGCGAATATCGCCTTCAATAAGCATAATGCTATCTATGATTTCCGATAAGTTTTCATGTTTTCCGGTTGAAAAATTATCAAGAATAACCACATCGTGATTTTTGTTTAATAAAAATCGCGCAAGATTCGAACCAATAAACCCTGCACCACCTGTGATTAAATATTTGGACATATCGATCAAAGTCAATGTGAAAAGTGTAAAACTTTCAGTAAATATTACCCTGGACATGAGAATTGGACAGCAGCGACCGGCCAAAGATAAGGGAACTGCGGTCTTTGCAGCCTGTACGGTTTGGGAGTGCTCCAAATTTTTGTATCCATGCCAATTACATTTCAGGAAGTATAACGCTCAAATTTTTCGTGTCAATGAAAATGGAATTTCAGTACGATATTTTGTTCATTTCGATGAGGTCGACGATTCAGACGCCCTGTTGGAACAAAGATTTTCTCACTATTGCCCTGGACATAAGAGTTGGATAGCAGCGACCAACGGAAGCTGCGGTCTTCGTGGCCAAAAAATCAGGTGGCGGTTCAACTTTTGTGTCCATACCAATATTGTGCCGCCACTAAAATTTGAGCTTGTCCGATGAATCGTCTGCATCGCCGACAATAAAAAGTCTCGCTATACCGCAGCCGGTATGGGCGACAGCCTTCGGCATCGCGCAGACGCCCTGCGTTGCAGGGCTTGCCGTGTCCAGCTTCCGGAATTTTCAACCGGCTTGAGTATATTTTGTGTGCATCAACAATGTCGGCGCAGCAGGCAGCCATGAAAGCGGTTCAAATTTTATGATCGCATCTATAAGGCACGAAGTTCACTAAGAATGCATAAAGGACGCAAAGAGAAATACCTTTTTATGGTGACGTCGCATGGTATATTACTCTTTGATCACTTCAAAAACATACTCTTCCGGGCGTGGTTTGAGTTTCTGGGGATAGAAATCACGTCCTCCATTCTTGCCTTTCACGAAGTATCCGCCATCAAAAAAAATTTGATACAATGTTTCCGTATCAGGGGCATCCGGCCAATAAATCACACCGTTCTTGTCAGGTGCCAGGTTGACTTTGTAATCGGCATTGATTTTCAAATTGTAACCATCCGAAGTTTTGAGCAACAATGAAAATGCGAAGGGGGAAAACTGGCGTAACGCAGGCAACGGCGAACCATCCGTTGTTTTCAGCCGAATTGTGAGCGGCTTCCCCGGAGGCATCACGATCACACATTCTCCTGTTTCAGAAGGGTCAACGGTGATGGTTGCCGGAGTCTTGCCTTCCATGATCGCGGTGAGTTGCACTTGATTGCCGTTGACCGTCGTGCCGAGAAAGTGCGTGAACCCCCCTTGTTCGTCCGTGACGGCAACATGTTCATTGGAAATCTTTTGTTGTTGGACATAGACCCTCGCGCCGGAAATCGGATTGCCGGCTTGATCGAGAACACGTCCCTTGACTTCCTTCCCCTTGTGCAAAAATTGGACTCCATTGGTATCCGCAGCCGTTGCAAGATGATTCACGTATCCATCGCACAGAATATAGACGGAATATCGATTGCCACTGGAATTTACAATGTTCCAGGACCAGCGACCAAGTTCATCCGTCAACGTCGATGCGTATTTTGAAATGTCCGAGTAATAGGGAACCATGCGGGTGGTTTTCTCGTCGTAATGCATCGAGTATCCAAAAACAACCCTGGCTCCCTGGATCGGTTTTCTATTCTCGTCGAGGACGATTCCATGCTCTGCACCCCGGCCTTGGTAAGAGAGCAAAACATCAATGATCGGCGGAATTGGGGCACCGGTTCTGTTGTCACCGCGAATGGGGTCGGAGGAACGTTCGAATCCCCATGTCGCATAGTTTTCCTTTTCAATCTTGAACGCGATGAAAAGGATGCCTTTGCGGTCAACATCGCTGAAATCGAGTGCCACCAGCCCGTTCTCGTCCGTCTGAAACTCCGGCATGACGCGGGAATAACCAAAAGTGTTTCCGGTTCCATATTGCATCATCACCGGGATGTTGGGGGCAGGCAAGCCGGTTTCGGAATCAAGAACACGAATCACCATCTTCTTTGGAACCGCCCAGACATCCCTTCGTGGGCCATACGGAATGAAATTTGATGCATCCTTTTCCTGCCAAACCATCTTGACGATGTAAGGCTCTTCGCGCGGGGGAAACTTGTATGGCTCGATCCGTTCCCCTTCGAGTTGTTTGGCGGTGTTTTCCGACACATAACCTTTGAGAATGTGATACCCTTCGTTGAATTCGCCGTTGTCGTAATAAACCGAGTAGGAAATTTCCTTATCCGGAGGGACTTCAAACCACTCCCAGGTTCCGTCTTCCAGTGATCGGGTTGTTTTTTCATTAATCAAGTAATCGTAGGACTTGCCGTCAAAATAAGGGCTGACACGAATCTTGGGGAGCACTTTGCCATCTTCCGAAACGGCACGAATGCGGACGGTGCGCGTGGGTTTCATCACGATTTTCACCGGATCGGAAACGGACACGAGATCAACGGTCACAGAATCGCCGTACTTTCCGGGAATGCTTGCAGAAAACGTGTATTCCTCTTTCGCGAGATTTTTAAATCGGAAACGCCCTTCACCGTCCGTTTGTGTTCGTTGTAAATCATCGTCAAGCCAGAAACTGGATTTCTTGGCAAGGTGATAAATGGTCACTCCTTCAATCGGCTTGTCTTCGTTGTCAACCACGATACCGGAAACGGCATACCCCGGCGTCATGGTCAATGCCAGCGGGATCGATTTTTCCTCCAGCGTTTTGTCCGAGTCTCTTTTCGGACCGCCGAAAGGCTTGTCAAACTTCACACTCGCAAAATCAGGATGCCGAAGTGTGATGCTCTCCACCTTTTCCCGGCCTGTTTTCAATACGAGCGGCCCCACCTGAAATTTTCCCTCCGCGTCCGAGGTCGTTTCATACTGCGAACCCCAGAAATGGCTGAGCATCCCGATATTGAACGTCGCATTTCTGCTGATTGCGGCCGTGACTTTGACATCGGGGATGCCTTTTCCGTTTTTATCAAGCACCGTCCAAGTGACCATTTCCCCCGATTCGAGCGCGACGTCCAATTCTTTCGGGACATCAATGGTGGCACCCGTTCGTTCCGGGTGGTCCTCCCAACTGTAACGAAACGGCAGGTAATTTTCACCACAAGTGACGGTAATAACGATTTCGCCGGGCGTTTTGCCACGGTATTTTTCGAGTGACAAGACGACTGTTCCATTACGGTCCGTTTTCGGATCGTTTTCCCGTTTTTCGAGATAATAAAAATCCCGTGAGTCACCGGGAAACCAATCGGCAAGGCAAACGCTCGCGCCGGGCAGCGGTTTTTTCCCGGCATCCGTGACGCGGACAACCATTTGTTCGGGAATTACCCATGTTTTCGGCTGTTTGAGCGGCACCTTGTGATATTGAATCGGGCAGCCGAGTTGCTTCTCAAGTGCGTCTTTGGGTTCTTCCGCCCAAAGTAAAACATGGAACAATGTCAGAAGGAGACATCCAAATCCAAATAAACGTGACATCGTTATTCCTCCTTATTGGTATGGTCATAATTGGTATGGTCATAAAATTGACGTTGTGCGCAAAAATGTATTGATATACTCAAGCTGGTTGAAAATTCCGGAAGCTGAATGCGGCAAGCCCTGCAACGCAGGGCGTCTGCGCGATGCCGAAGGCTGCCGCCCATACCGGCTGCTGTTTCGAATGACCTCATTTTTTATGAGACGGACAATGATTGTGCCGGAACTAAAAAATAAGCGTATCCGGTTCATCGCCGGTCTCGCCGGCATAATATTGCACAAAATTCCTTATTCCAATCGTTTTGGCGTTTTGGCAATCGCCGCGAAAAAAACCACGATTCCGATGATCAGCATAAGGCCGATGTTTTTCAAGATCAGCGGCCAAATATCGCCGGTCATGAAGATTGTTTGCAAACAGGAGACATAGTAACGGGCGGGAAAAACATAAGTCAGCATACGAATCGGGAACGGCATCGATGAAATTTCGAACAACGCCCCCGACAGCATGAAATTCGGCAAATAAGCGACGACGAGTGTCACTTGCGATGCCAAAAACTGGTTCTTGCAAACGGTCGAAATCAAAAAACCCTGTCCGAGTGCGGCGACCAGAAACACCGTTGACGTGAATCCAAGCGCGACAACCGATCCGCGAAACGGCACTTCAAACAAAAAAATGCCGACCAGCGTGCAAACGGTGGTCGATGCCATGCCGAGCAGGTAATAGGGGAGTAATTTTCCGACGATCATGTCGATTTTCCGAACAGGCGTTGCGAGCATCGCTTCCATGGTTCCCCGTTCCCATTCGCGGGAAACGACCAATGCCGTCAGGAGCGTACCGATGATTGCCATGATCAGCACGATTGAACCGGGAATGAGTGCGTTTCGCGTGTTGAGTTCCGGATTGAAATAAACACGCGGAAAAACGTCAATGACCGGTTTGATTTCGAAACCCTGGTCGGTCAACTGGTGCGTTGACCATTTTGCGATGATTCCGAGGATGTAATTTTCGAGAATGGTGGCTGTGTTTGTCTCGCATCCATCGGTGATCAACTGCACTCGTGCCGTTTGACGGCTTTGCAACTGACGCGAAAAATCCCCGGGCACGACAAGCACGCCGCGCACCCGTCCGTCGACGATGGCCTGTTCCGCTTCACTGCGGTGATCGAAAGCGAGTGCCTTGACGTAATCGGTGGCCATCAACGCCAGCCAGAGCGACTGCGCATTCGGGCTGTGGTCTTCCAGGACGATCGCCAGCCGGACATGTTTGGCGTCAAGCGAAAGACCGTATCCGAAAATGAACAGCAGAATCATCGGCAGGACGAATGCAATCAAAATGCTGCTCGGATCTCGCACCACTTGCAACATTTCTTTCTTCATCAACGCCAGGAGTTGTCGAACACGCCTGGGTAACATGTTACCTCATATTATCTATAGGGGATTTCACACAAAGACACGAAGTCACAAAGACCGCAAAGAAAAAGTTTATTGTGCCGCCACTAAAATTTGAACTTGTCCGATGAACCGCCTGCATCGCCGACGACAAAAAGTCACACTATTTTGTGCGTATTAATAATTGTCGGCGCAGCAGGCAACCATGGAAGTGGTCAAATTTTATTATCGCATGTATAAAATACTTGAAAATTCTTTATGCACTTTGTTTTCTTTGCGTCTTTGCGTGAAATATAATCAAGTCTAAATATTTATGAGACGGCCAATAGATCAATCCCATTGTTGTCCGGGCGGGTTTTGATGTCGGGGATCACCGGATTTTCAATGCCGAACAATTCCTCAAGGACCCTTTGATGAACGATCTTGCAGGAAAATTCGCTACGTACTTTCGACAGCCCCGCTTTTCCGAACGCTTCTCTTTTTTGCCTGTCGATCACAAGATCGTACAACGCTTTGGCTAAAAGTTCGGAATTTTTCACCGGCACCAAAAAACCATTGACGCTGTCTTCAACCGTCTCACGACAGCCCGGCGCATCGGTGGTCACGACCGGTTTTCCCATCGCCATCCCTTCGAGCAGGGAACGCGGGACCCCTTCGTGATACGAAGGGAGCGTCACTATGTCGGAAACAGCGAGAATATTTCTGATGTCAGTTCTTTTTCCGACGTATCGAAATGTTTCCGTCGGTTCAAGCTGTTTGTCGGAAACGGCGTTCAGGCCGAATTCGTCCCGTTCGCCGGCCAACAGAAAAGAAACATTTTTACGCCAATTTCCGGCGATCTGGCTTGCTTCAATGAATTCGGCGACCCCCTTGGGAAGATCAATCCGCGAAAGCATCGTAATGACAATCGTATCTTCCGAAAGTTGAAATTCATTGCGGAGCCGCACGATGGATTCCCGATCGATATTTTCCGGTGAAAAATCATTTGTGTTGATGCCGGAACTCCTGATCAACAGGCATTTTTCACGAGGAACAATCTTCCGTCTGCAAAACAGTTCGAGATCATCCCGGTTTTGAAACCACATTTTATCGACGTAGTGGCCCGCTTTGCGATACAACCGAAAAATTATCGCATGAATGATCCGTTCCTGAAACGAACCGGGAGGGTCGAAACTTCGCCCCACCCCGGCAACGCCGGAAACAATTTTGGGCACGCCGGCCCACCTAGCGGCGATCGTGCCGTAAGTGTTTGGTTTAACGGTGCTCGTGTAAACAATATCCGGCTTGATTTTTCGTAGAACGCGATAAAGCCTGAAAATATAAAAAAAATCTTCCAACGGGCGATGGTGCCGACTGACCGGAATGGAAATGATTTCAAGACCGAGACTTTTCAAGGCTTCCGTTTTTGGGCCGTCAGGGACGATAAGCGTCACGTCACAATGATTGTGAACCAGCGACGCCAACAGTTCGCGATGCATTCGCCAGATCAGGTCATTTTCGATCCCAATATATGCAATTTTCATGAGCATCGTGTCCGCTTTTCAACCGGGATGCCAAAGCAAAAGCCTCTGTATAAAAAAACCGCGAAAACCACCCTTTGTGATTTTCACGGTTTTTGATTCCATTCTGAAACGACCTGCTGTAAAGAGAATCACATGTCTCAAGCAAGTGCAAGACTGCGACGACGCTTCATCCATGTCATTCCGGCAACGGAGAAACCGCCGAGCGACCAGAGAAGAAGAGTTGCCGGCTCCGGAACGGTTCCGGTTGCTTTGGCAACGTAAATCATGTCCTGATATTGCGTGGCACCTTTGGTGATTTGCATGACAAACACGCTGTAATCACCGATTTCGCTGTATTGCATCGCGGGATTGTAACTCCCCATCCAGTAGTTCTGATTACTGTTTTGCTGAAGCAAGCCGGCGAGAAACGTATTGGTATTCCAGTTGCTGAGGACTTGCTGGCCGGTCAAAACTGCAATGGCAACAAGCATTTGCGGGGCCGAGGCACTGCCGGTGTAACCGGTGAGCGTTCCGGTGGCAAACTGCTTGTAAAGGACTGCGGCACCCAACGTCAAGGCATAACCGCTGCTGTTCTTGGTTACCGTGCCATTGTAATCGAGTCTTCCAGTGTAAATGGAACCATCCTGTGTAATCGTTTGCCCCGGCTCGACGCAAAACGACTTGAAATAGTTGCTGCCTGCCGTCCCGGCACCGGTGTAGGCGGAAAGCGGAGCAAAGTTTGTTCCGGCATTCGTGAATGTTGATTCACTGTTGTTGTTTGTGAACGTGAACTGAATGCCGCTGTTCGTTCCATTCGCATTGTTGAAGTTGGTGACGATCTGACTTGCATTCAAGTCAGCAAAGGCGTTCCCAAGCATCGCCAGTGTCATGACTCCTGAAATCAGGGCGAGCGAGAAAAGTTTGGTGTTCTTCATGCTTACTCCATGTCTGTAAAATCTAGTGTTGCCTAAAACTTGAACCAAAAATCATTATCATTAATGCCAACAGGCAATGATTGATAATAACCCTAACCTCAAATATTATACCTACATTTTTTTAATTCAATAGTCGCGAAAGGAAAAAACGATATTATTTTAAAATTTTTTCGTGAAAAATAAAAAATTTTAAAATAATATCGTTTCGACACAATACACAGAATTGGCAATATAAAAAACTTGGTGAATTTCCAGGAAGGCAGGTTAAATTTCGTGTTCGTAACGGACATGTTTCCTGTTCAAACAGCCATGCGGACAGGTTTGCAGGCAAAGGGTGCAGCCGGCACAGATGTATTCGTTGACCATGATCGTGTCGCCGTCTTTTTCGAGTGCCGGACAACCGAGTTTCAGGCACAGTTTGCACTTTTTGCATTTCGCCTGGTCGAGTTCGAGTGGTTCACCGGGATTTTTCCCTTCATAGAGCGGACACGGGGCTTTCGCAATGATCAGCCACGCTTCCGGCGAGTGGAGCGCCTCTTTCAGCGTCGCGTTGACCTGTTTCATGTTACGCGGGTCGATCGTCGCGATGTTTTTCACGCCGACCGCGCGTCCGATTTCTTCAATCGTGACGACGCCGGTCTCTTCCCCCATCAGCGTTTTGCCGGTGCCGGGATTTTCCTGATGTCCGGTCATTGCCGTCGTGCGATTGTCAAGCACGATGATCGTCGATTTTCCCTTGTTCCAGGCGATGTCCATCAAGCCGGTGACGCCGGAATGGAAAAACGTTGAGTCGCCGACGATTCCGACGACCGGTTTTGGTTCGCCGGCGCGTTCCATGCCGTGCGCGACCGAAACACCGCCGCCCATGCAAAGAATCGTGTCCATTCGTGACAACGGCGGCAACACGCCGAGACTGTAACAACCGATGTCGCCGGTGACGACCACATCGAACCGGCTCAAACCGAAAAAGATTCCCCGATGCGGGCAACCGGGACATAACACCGGTGGTCGTGCGGGGGGTGTCGGGGCGGAAGCACGGTCCACTTGCACGGCGGTCGCTTTCGGAAGAGACGCCGGACCATAAGCATTGCCGTACACTTTGGGGTCGAGTTTCGCGCGCACCCCGGTCAAAACGTCGGCGGAAAGCTCGCCGATGTTCGGTACAACCTGCTTGCCCGCAACCTGTTTGCCGACGCACGGAATCCCCATCGCCTTGATATGTTCTTCGAGAAAATCCTCAAGTTCCTCGACGATAAGCAGGTTTTTGACTCCTGCGGCAAATTCGCGGATCAAATCGTCCGGAAACGGAAAGGGCCAACCGAGTTTCAAGACCGATGCCTCCGGGAAGACTTCGCGAACATATTGATACGCAACTCCTGACGTAATCATCCCAACGTTTTTGTCATGCCATTCGATTCGGTTGACAGGCGACTGACATGCCGCTTTTTGCAGGTCATGCAGACGCTGCTCGACCTGTTCCCGCATTGGCCGGGCCCATGCCGGAATCGGCACGAACCGTTGCGGGTCTTTGACGAAACCGACTTTTCGTTCCGGCGAAACCCGTTCTGATTCCGTCACCAATGTCCTCGAATGGCTGACCCGTGTTGTGCTGCGAACGATCACAGGTGTACGGTATTCTTCCGAGATTTTGAGCGCGATTCGCATGAAATCTTTCACTTCCTGCGAGTCAGACGGTTCAAAAATGGGGATTTTGGCAAATTGGGCAAAACGTCTTGTATCCTGTTCATTTTGCGACGAATGCATCCCCGGATCATCGGCGACGATTGCCACAAATCCCCCCACAGTCCCGATATACGCCATTGTCATGAGCGGATCGGCGGCAACATTCAATCCGACATGCTTCATGGTTGTGATTGCTCTTGCCCCGGCAAAAG
>Ga0209629_10001645_pt1 | contig 14368 bp, 12 predicted proteins | sample TergutCu122P5_FD_187286 | JGI IMG/M metagenome (GOLD analysis project Ga0209629, IMG submission 187286) | Cubitermes ugandensis P5 segment gut microbial communities from Kakamega Forest, Kenya - Cu122 P5 (SPAdes) (version 2) | ecosystem: Host-associated > Arthropoda: Insects > Digestive system... | reverse complement strand
TACGGAAAATGAAAAAAAAAAAAAATCTTGTCGTTACAGTCAGGCTTAAACTTTTGTGAGGGAAATTTAATTTGGAACTTATACTGTTTGTAACGTGTCAGCACAACAAAGAGCTTGCACTTAAAGCGAGCTTTGTTATTTTGACTTCTGCAAACTCAAACCGTCAAACGAAGGCTGCATTATTATTCTTGAAGGCTTGGCTGCCTATGGCGTGGTCATATTTTATCTGGAACACAAAAGAGACAATTGAACCTAAGAGAGAGTGCTTGCAGGGGGAATTAAAGCAGATTACATTCCCTGCATTAAAAAGTTACCGTTAGTAATAAACGACGTGATGCATGTGCTGACTGCTGCAAAACGCAAATGGCATTAGCTACCAAGGCTCAACGAATGTTGTTAAATACAGGTTGTTATATGCTGTGCCAAATACCTAAGTCTGACGGCGTCGAAAAGCAACGCCGAATTATGAGTTACCACAGGAATCCGATGTTTGTAGAGAAACTAACATTCGCTTAGCTGGTAACGTAATCCCCACTCCTGATCCAGTTTAATCCATATGAATAAGAAGTAATTCTCATGACTGTAAATGGCAAGGTATGGCATAGTGACACATGACAGCAGAGAGTGTGGGGTGTGAGTAGCAACATTTTGGAGAAATCATGCTGCATCCATATCCTATGCCGAAGATGGAGGCAGCATGCTTAGTTCGAAACGTCGGTGCCTGACTAATAATAAATTACACGGTGTAATGTCTCTGAAGACCATAAGCTTCAGAGGAATCCAGTACATATCATCACACCTTATCTTCTGTAAACAATGTCTTACCTTTAGAATTTCTACTAAAATTTTGTGTATATTTCTCTTTTCTCCTACCATTACTACATGTTCTTTTAATTCTGGCCTGTGTGACATTTGTAACATGAGATCTTCGCTCTTCTAGGACTGAACGCGCGTAGATTATAAGTCAATAACGGACGTTTCGGGACAACCCATAGTCCAACATTAAGTGTTCAAGCAGTTTAACTCCTTGATCCCTAAAGGTGGGACTGAAAAGTTGTGCTGAAACGTCGCTTATTAACAATCTACGCTCCATAAAGTGTCAGAAGGGAGAAGATCTCATTTAACCCACAGTGGAAGTCCGAAATTACGCATTATGCAAAATTCAGTGATTGTGAAACTGTGGAGCGTGACCTCGAAGGTGTTGACAGGCAGCCTGGAGGGGATCGCAGAAGGTCTTAAAATTATCTCAGACGTGGCAGGCAAGCTATTTGATTTTAATATTATCCTTCTGTGTTTACGAGAAGGATTTAATCTGCTTCCTTTTATTACCAAACGCACACAGGTTATATTCCGTTTTTAAGGCTATTTAGAACGTCACCGAAGTCATCCACATTCACCAGGACGTTTCCAAATTTACACATGACCTTTCGGAAGCTAACTGCTTCCGTTCTCAATTGATAAACAACCAAAACTACGAAACAAACTGACTGAATGTAACGTAACTCTGTGAGTTTTGTTAAATGTAGAGTGATGTTGAAAAAGTCCTCGAGAATGTGAGTTATTTTATTTAAGTAGAACCGCTGTCAAGAAACCTGTTACACTAATAGTACATTATTTCGAAATAAAATTTCATATAAATTCACACCTGAAATTATTTCACAAAATCTTTGGGTTTACCGGTTCACATTAGCAATTATGACAAATGCCGACAATTCTTTGTCATTTGCCTTAATTAGAGAAAAATTTGTCTTTTGGATTGCGGTTTTGAACGCAACAGAAAGTGACAAAACTCAGATATCTGCAGAGAACAACAAGTAATATCTTCTAATAGTGTGTCAAGCTGTCATCAGATATGGGAAATTCGTTGATATTGACCACCGATTTCCGATTTCGACTTCTTTTATTAGAACTTCAGCGCCTTCGCTGGCGTGTCTTGTGGTAACCTAGCTTATGTCCAGTCTCTGGAATTGCTGCAGAAATTTACTGTTTTAGTGACCCGGGCAGTAGGAGATGAAACGCGGATAAATTGGCCAAGGAATTTACTTACTTTATTACTTATTTACTCTATGGAGCAGAGTCCTTCTTGAGAAGCTAACCGGTTCTCAGCTAGTCAAGAAATTCCCTGCATTTTAAGGAACCCGAATGTTCATTACCGCATTTACAAGTGCCTGCCACCTGTCCATAACCTGAGCTAGATCATTACATCCCCCATCCAACTTCCTAAAGATTCTTCTTAATAGTATTCTCTCATATAAGCCTGGGTCTTCCAAGTTGGCTCTTTCCGTCAGGTTTCCCCACCAAAACCCTGCATACACATCTCCTCCATACGTGCTAATGCTCCTCATCTCATTCTTCTCAATTTGATCACTCAACTAATATTCGGTGAGGAGTACAGATCATTAAGCTCCTCATTGTTGAGTTTTCTCCATTCCCCTGTTACCTCATCCCTCTTAGGCCCAAATATTCTCCTCAGCATCCTATTCTCAAACACCCTCAGCCTACATTTTACCCTCAATGTGAGCGACCAAGTTTCACACCCATACAAATCAACAGGCAATTTTATAGCTCTCTATATCTTAATATTTTTGTATTTTTTGTAGCAAATTGGAAGACAAAAAGATTCTGCACCGAACGATAGCAAACAGTCCTTGACTTCCTTCTGGTCTTAATTTCTTCCTGAATAAAATTTTGATACCTTAGCGTTGTTCCCAAATATTTGAATTTTTCCACTTTTTCAAATGAACTATTATCAGTTTTTATACAGAGACTTCTTCCTGCACTTTGTTCTCGAGACATGACCATGTACTTAGTTTTATCAGCAATTACTTTTAGTCCAATCTCCTTACCAGCAACTATTAGGCATCTGTATTTTGATTTAGATTAAATACGCTTCCCCCTAAAATATTAAAATCATCAGTATAAACCAAAAGCTGGTGTGTACCATTTAATATCAAGCTATCCTGGTTTACCTGAACCCTCCTAATGGCGTAATCTAAAGCAAAGTTGAAAAGCAATGGCGATGAAGCATCTCCTTGTTTCAAACCATTCTTAATAGGAAACATGTCAGACAAATGTTGGCCTACCCGAACTATGATATAGGTTTCATTCAGCACATTTATATTAACCTTAAAGCTTCATGGGGTACCAAAGTCAATGAGAATATTATACAAACTTCCCTCCTAACTGAATCATAACCTTTCTTAAAGTCTATATGATGTACTGGTTAATTTATTCCAATTTTTTCTCAAGTACTGTATTATGATTTACGTATCTTTAGGGTCCACAGTGGAACCACTTGCTTTTATGCTACAACAACAACAACAACAACAACAACAACAACAACATCAACAACAACAACTATTACTACTACTACTACTACTACAACAACAACTACTACTACTACTACAACTACTACTACTACTACTATTACTACTACTACTACTACTACTATTTATACTGCCGTTTGTGTTTAATTCAATATAGTATATTTACCCTTTGTCTGGAATTTCTAACGTTTAAAAAAGGAAATGGTTTGTTGAGTTGTAGTTAATAGAAGAGCTACAGATGAACAATGTGCTGTTGGTGCTTATGTAATTAACCCTAAGTGAAGAAAGTGCGATGAGAGTTACAAAAGTTCCGTTTAACAAGTTTCCTTTTACCAAAGAAGGATGGCCTCAGTGCGGCGTTTGTCAGCAATAGCTGTTTCTCTAGACTACGAAACAAGGTAAAACAATACTATATACTTAAACAAGTGAAGCAGTCTTGGCTAACAAATCTATAGATCTTTCTCTTCAAAGAACAGATGAAAGAACAAGATGTGAGCCTAGTAAAGCACAAAAACATATTTTAAAAATTACTTTTCTTTTCTTGTTAAGGACCATGCCATTTGCCATTCACATAGAAGGGTGATGGATTGCACCAGGGTCTCCCATTGAATAATGCATATCAGGCTTATGGATGAGGATGAAATAAATTAGTATGTACTGTAATGTGAAAAATTACAAGTACGGGTGAAGATGCGGTCTTTTTCGTCTTATCCATATCCCTATGACAGCAAATCTTTAATGACTGAACAAACTGCGTGGGTGCAAGCAATGGCGGAGCACTCTGTAGGTCAGGCTGTCACATAGGATTCAAAGCCTAATTCTCAGAAAACCTCTTGGTACTCTTTGAAAGACAATGTTATTCATAGACAAATCCTTCCTTCTAAAGGTTTTTGTCCTCACTGACAAGATTTTACATACAGAAACGCTACGGGCTATATTAAAGCCAGAAATTTGAAGGCAAGAATATTTGCTATTTGTCCCTATGCTGTTCTGAGGAAAACCACAACAGTGAATAGAACCTAGTGGGCCAGGGCCTCCTCATTCACGAGATTTATAGATCACACACAACGACGCACCACAATTGGTAGGACTCCTCTGGATGATTGATTAGCTCGTCGCAGGGACCTCTAACTGACAACACAAAAAACAGCACAACAGTCAAACATCCATGCTCCCGGCGGGATTCAAACACACAATCTCAGTAGGCGAGCGGCCGCAGTCGTACACCTTAGACCGCGCGGCCACTGGGACCGGCTAACTAAAGGAATTAAAATAACTAAAAACATTTTAACGTCAAGCACACCTAGTTTTATTATATATATTTTATATTTTATTATATAAAAGTGTTTTTAGTTATTTTAAATACTCAACAAGCACATCGTGATGCCTGCCATTAAAAGGGAGAGAGAGAGAGAGAGAGAGATAGGAATTAACATTTACAAATTAATTTCCCAACGCAAAGAGGCAGGCCTTACTCCCGACAACTGTAGTCCGAGTGACGATAATGGAACACGCGGCTCTAGGACTGTGACTTGGCAAGACTCGTGGGTCCTGAATCGACTCTGCCCTATTGGTGTGTACGCCTTCTCACGCGTGGCCGTTATAAGCAAGACAGACAGTCTCCGCTGCGTCTCGGTGGGTCTAATCGGATTCGACTCGACTCTGCTTCGTTCTACTGGTGTGTAGGCATTTCCGCGCACGGCCATTATGGTAAGGCTCACAGTCTCTGCTGCGTTTTGTGTCTGATTGGTCTCGACTCGACTAGACTCGACTAGACTCGACTATGTTGGTGAGTGCGCACCCTTAGCCTCTTTAATGCAGCCTGCCACCGGACCGTTGCTAATTTAGTTTACAGATTGTGTGAGATTTTAGCTTCTCAAAGCGGCGACTATCAAAAAACTGCCTTTTAAAATGTGATGCCCCGTAGCCTGGTACATATTTGCCGGCGTTTTGGAGAAACCTGACGCCTCTATTTTGACGATAGTATTTTGTGCCCTGAGGAAGGGAGGAGATTATTCTTCCGAAACGTCGGTTATATTCTGCCAGACTTCACGGTATCACAGTCCAGAAAACTCTATTCTCCACAGCTGAACCCAGCCTACACACCACTTTCTATTTCCTTACGACGAATCCGTTCTTCCCTTCAGATTTTTTGAATGAAAATTTTGTTGAACATTTATGATTTCTTTCGTGCTTGTCATCGTCCTTTATTACTGCTTTAAGATCTGCTGCAGAGTACAAAATTTAGAAAATCCCATTGTGCTGTTCTGTACACCTGTTACTGTCTTACATGAAGATACGACCGCGTCTCTCGACATGCCCTACAATTCCCATGGGCAGTAATTCGACGCTGTGCATCCCCAAAGTCTGACATATTGACAGGGTCATTACATGAAGTACAAGTAAATAAACATCTAGACACACAACCACATGCAGTCAGAGCTCTTCGTGGAGGTCTCTACATTGGAAAAAATTTACTATGATTCCTGGCCAATGCATGAGATTATATGTGTATCGCTTTTATGAAATGGCATTTTATTATAAAAGTTGTATTCTTTTATAATAATAATAATATTTATTAACTGCAATTGGGTTGTCACCCGGTGGCAGTGGTGTCACCCGGTTCCCAAGATTGTGCTGAAAATACCCACTGTAGCTCTTTTACTTATATAGGAAATATTCTTTTCGTGAGAAAAATGTGCTTACTTCGAAATACTGAAGAAATACAATTTTCCGAATACACCAGAGCGATTGGAGAAGCAGGAGAAGCAGATATTGGGGCTGAGATAAGGTACACTTTGCCGTAAACAAGCAGATGAACTAAGCGTTACTGGAACCGAATCAATTTTCGATACACAGTTACAATTTATTATTTATCATTAATTAATTACTTTGCAGACTGGAACTCTAAGACGGACTAACTATACACAGTTCCTCGATAAACGGTTTAAACGTACGATTTTACGCTTAATAGCGAAAAATGCGAAGTTTTCAGTCAAAAACAACATATATTTCATTAAGAGGTAAAACTATTTGTTTTGGATTAATTGATTAATCCATCAACAGACCTTGTACAAGATATACAGCAAGAATAAAGCAGTCACATGTCAATTCGAGTTTATCTGTTGTGTTTTATTTTCCTGTGGGATCGCACATTAAAATTAATATTACGGTAAAAATTGTAATAGCAAAAATACACTGTCGGAGTTAAACATATTGATAAAACCTACAGAAGAAAATATTAAATTTTTATCGCAGGAACGAAAGGTAGAAAATTCGTTACTCTTCTCGAGAGGACATGATTGAGATGTACACAATAGGATTTATTGCATTAAATTAATTTGACCTTAAAGTTAGAATTTCCTCTAAATATTATATAAATTATTTTCTTATCTCTCACTGTTCACACAGCGTCTCCTTCGTAATAGGCAAACTGCAAGTCCTGTTTTGGAGTCTAAATGCTTTCTAGTTTACGAATCACAGAAAATACGTAAATACATTATGTACAGAAAATGCTGTTTCTTATTGTTAAGACAGGCTGTACGTATGTCTATGAGTTTGTTTTAAAGAGTTAATGTATCATATAGCAGGTGGATCTTGGTTCTGAACCTGGGACGTTTTGGTTGGTCTACTTACGTGGGACTCCATTTATTCATAAATACACATGACAGAGAGATTTCCAGTTTTGAATAAAAAATATTTCAAAAAGTGTTCAGTTTTCTTAAATGGATTTTTATAAGAATAAGTTAGAAAAGAATTTGGGACAACTAAGTGTCGATAGTGGTATAATATTAAAGCGGAAATTAAAGAGAATGTGATGATACGGCTACATTTATCTGATTCAGGTTATGTTTCGGTAAATAATATTGTGAAGATAGTAATGACAACTCAAGTTCCACATAGTACAGAGAATTTCTGAACCACCTGAGGGACTATCCGGATATTTCAGCTCCAAAAGACTCAAAATGTGTGTCCCCTATGTCCATTTTGAAAATTTGAAATTATTCAGTTATTTGCATGTGCGGTGAAACGCGTATACCTGCAATACACCAAAAGCAGCTGAAACTTTAATATCCTCATCTTTTATATTTTGTGTGGTCAGGTAAGTGGGTAAAATGTTTCGAAGGAACTTTCTTCAGGATAGAAGCTCCGAAGTTTTGGAAAGCGGAAGGTGGCCACAGGCCTCTTTCTGTTTCATTTAACATAACCTATTCTCTTCAAAGTTTTCTCAAAACCCTGAAGACGGGGGTAGTATTTTTCTCCGAATCGCTGGTACCCATGTAACAGAAAGGAAAACAAGGTGAATCTACAGGGAATCTAAATAAAAGACCAATATTTCTCTGTAGTTTCGACGAGAGGCATAAAATATTGTCCTTGTAGTACGTCAGTCAGATATCAGAATCCTCGCTGTAGGAACTCACACATGTAACTGACAACTTCCAGATTTGACTACCAGCTATAAGCAAACTCATTGGAACACCTGCAGGCGCTAAGGCCAGTGGTTGGATTACGTCGTAGACAGCCGAACAGTCGGTCTGCCATCTATCGGGTAACGACCGTCAAGGGACAAGTGCGTAAGTTATGCTGGTATCTGGTGCGAGGTTAAGAATATATGGAGTTATACCTCACTCCCCCTATGACACTGTGTGATATAGTAGGTCGGCTGCAATTTCCTACATCATCAGGGTGACGAAAAAAATTAAAATTATACTGTGTATTTTTGGGCGCTGTCGCAAAATTGCAAAAAACAACTATTCGCTTCGTCATGTATGTCTGTCATTCAGTCCGCAAAGAACTCGGCTCCCACTGGAAGAATTTTCATGAAATTTGGTATTCGAGTATTTTTCGGAAATCTATTGAGAAAATTTAAGTCTCATTGATATCAGAAGTGTACTTTACATTAAGAACCATGTATATTTATGACACTATCTCACCACATTATTTTTAGAATGAGAAATGTTTCGGACATACGTTGTATGTCCGAAACATACGAGTACACAATTTGTGTTAAAAATTTTTTCCCCCAAAAATCTTAACGGTTTATGAAATAATGTGGTAAAATATTGTAGATCCAGGGAGGCCACAGAAGGCAACATAATACAGCGCATGGGGTTTGCTTGATGGATAAATAAGGTTACAGGAAATGTAATGCTCATTTCTTTTCCACAGCAACAATGTTTAAGCGAACGCACCTCGCTGTTACGTTCATACTAAAATTGCCTGTCTTATATACGAGTACAATCTTTGGGAATCTTCAGGTTTAGTATGCAGTGTGTGTTTGAATTTCTCATTAGTTCAGTGCCATTAAGATAAGTTAGCCCATCGAAGGATCAACTGAGAATTCCCACCAGGCCAGCACAACCTGTTACAGCCCCACTCCTACCCCAAGTGCAAAAAATGTGAACATCGGACTAGAGCTGGAAAAGTAGAATAACACAGACTACTTGTGGCTGCACCCTTCTTGTGACTCATGTTTAACTACGTATTACATACGGTATCTGTACTGTCTTCATAGGCCACAATGTTTCTTGAGAAACCAAGGGTTGATAATAATTATTTTATGCGAAACGTTGTTCATTACCGTGTTAACAACAGCATACTGCAGGACCTATCCTGAGACAGAATAATGCATTCCACACCACCGCTGACGAGTTCTTTAAAAACAAAAATTAATATTTTCCTACAATCTACCCTAGATCCAGAGGTTGTGGCCTCATCTTAAAACAAGCAGGCAAAAACAAAGTCGAAGAAAGTAGGTGACCTAATTTGTAAGTTATTTGAGCAAAATTAATGGCCTAAATTTGTGTACTTATTCAAGATATTATTACTACATCTGTTCTGGTATCATAATAACGTTAATACAGTTTCCAGTAACACGCACCAGTAAAGTTCCATCTGTGTTTTATTTACCTTCCATTACTTTTTCTTTCAAATAAACATTTTTACTCCTTGCGCTCAAGTTCACTCAGTGCAAAATGTATACAAATGTGTAACAATTTTGCCTCTTCATTCTTGAGGTTTCGAGATCACACACAACGACGCACCACAGTCGGTAAGACTCCTCTGGACGAGTGATCAGTTCGTCGCAGAGACCTCTACCTGACAACACACGTCAATCACAACCGACAGACACCCATACCCCAGCGGGATTCTAAACCACAATTTCAGCAGGCGAGCGGCCGTAGACGTAAGTCTTAGACCGCCCAGCCACTGGGACCGGCACACATACAGGGTGTTTCACGACTTGTGGACATTACTGCAGGAGGTGATTTCCTAGGTCTTTGTGATAAAAAATGTTCATATAAACATGTGTCCGATTTTGGACGGTTACGGAATTAGGACCGCTTGAAACTTAGAATAGAAGGTAACGATTATTGACAATAAACGGAACAAAATAATAAACCAGCATAATACATGATACATTTAAAATATAACTGTAAAGTTAACTTCGTAAAATTACCTTTAATTTGAACTGATCTGTGCTTAAAGCTGGTTTTCGAAAATGCCACCGCCGGCCGCAACACAGCCTGCAGCTCGGTTGTGAACTGCGCGAGTTACTCGTTGCAGCTTCCCCAACGATAAGCCACCAAGCTGAGTACATCACCCGCCAGCTGGTTCCGTAAGACGCGGTTCACACGAGGGCGCTTATGAGAATTAAAAAATGCCCATAACTCCGTAACAGACCAAAATCAGACACATGTTTTTATGAACTTTTTGATCACAAAGACCTAGGAAATCACCTCCTGCAGTAATGTCCACAAGTCGTGAAACACCCTGTATATCAATACAAATACAAATATAAATACAGCAGAACTTCACTTATTCGGATTAACTGGGGTGGCCATCCATCCGGATATGCAGAAAATCCGGATCAATAATTTTTTCTTTGAAAATAGGCTACACTGGCAATTTGAAGTAGGTCTGTTACTATTTACAGTATGTAAATGCGTCTAAACCCTTCGACCACGCCTGATTTGAAATTGTAGAAGCCATAACACTGTACTGTACTTGATCCGATAACCGACAATTTCAAGACAAGTTAGTTTTGTAGAATTCTCGACAGATTTAGCCGAAAGGCCAAGCCGATCCGGATAACCAGCGTCCAGGTAAGTTGAGTTTTATCTTATAGATATATATTTATGCACGAGGCCTGGAGCTGGCGCCGCTTCCGCCTGTACTAAGGACAGCCCCACCTAGGTTTTTTAAGCGGTCTCTTTCCCTTGTGACTTCAACCTAAACGTGTATATGAATTGTGGCTTCTCGGTAAAGTGTGCTACATGCTCTGCCAATCTCATCACCGTAATTTCTGATGAACAGTTAACGGTTCCACAACCCCCTCTCCCACTTCCGGATGTTTTATGTCAAATACATTTGGTTTGCAGCAAGAGGAGATTCAACCAACAGTTCATATTCACTGCTCTATAAGAAGCAAAGCTGAATCACACACGTCACAGATAATACTGTTAGCGGACGTCACGCAACTTCACAAACACACAGAGTTATGTCAAAAACACTGCTGTTACTCTTGAAATGTGAACATTGTCACCAGCGTCGCGGGCGTATTCAAGTCAGTAGGGCGTTTTTGTAAAGATTTAATTAATATTTGCACATAGTGTAGGACGTAGCTTCTTTCCAGCCACTGACCCACAATGCGGTTTAGAGTGGGCTTAAGGCCGATTCACACATAGCATGCCGTGCCCATGCCGTTTCCGTCATGCCGTGCTGCTAAGGGTTTAGAATGTGTCTTTCCCATTTGATTTACACAGTGCGGCCGTGTCTAATTCACACTTGCCATACCCATGCCGCGCCCATGTCATGCTCTGACCACGCCATTTTCTTAAGGCCACGGCACAGCACGGCCGTCGAGAGACGGCCTGTGGGCTACCTGTCCGCGTTCGGCTTCTTCAGGTTACCAAGCGGAGTTCCACGAAGATTGTTATCAGAAGCATACCAATCCTCCTCGCAACGATCCATACCTATGACTGTAAAGAGTAGTAGCAGCACACTACAAAAAAGACGATCTGTTAAACTTCTGGACTAGCAGTTCGGATATTTCCGGCTACCACGCGGACTTTCACGAAGGACACGGCACTGTAGGAGCAGGGCAGGGGCGCGGCATGGCATGTGTGAATTAACGGCATGGCATGACAGAGGAACGGTATGGGAAGGGCATGGGCGCCGCAGGGGCACGGCATGCTATGTGTGAATCGGCCTTTAATTGGTAATAAGCTAGCAGAGTACGGAGCTCGCAGTGGCGTAGATGGTTGTATCACTGCCCTTTCATCAGGAATGACGAGGGTTCAATTCCAGTCTGCTGCGAGCTGCCGAGCAAGTAGGTTGTGTGGTATAGTGTACAAGCGATTGCTCTGCGAGTGGACGGCAAGAGCAGTAATCAGTGCGGTTGTTTATAACGTTGTGCGAGTGAGTGACGAGGGAAGAAGGAGTGAGTGTACAACCATAAGCGCACAACAAAACACAGTGGTATGCAGTTTCGACCCTACAAGCCTCCGCATTTCAGCGTTCGAGATCCACGAGTGGATCCATGAACAATTGCAAGTCCCCGAACATTCTGTGACAATGATACAAATTGACGGACCACGGCGACAAGTATGTATAAAGTCTGTAGATTTCCAATTCGTACAGGGCCTAATACAGACAACAAATGGACAATTGGAGTACGCGTACAAACATGCGTCTGGAGAAATTTCTCCAGTACGCATAGAAATGGCCGGCATGGGCAAGAGACGAGTGCGGATTGCCAACTTGCCCTCCGACATACCCGAGGGAATAATATGGACAGACCTCTCACAGTATAGTGAAGTTAAAACCATACAGGACGAGATGTGGTCACGAGCATACAGATATGCAGTTGCGAATTGTATCAAAATAGTTGTGATAGCCCTGAAGAAACACACCCCGTCGCACATGACGATCGCTGGAAACAGGGTAAGAACATCATACGAGGACCAAACACTGACGTGCTACGGATGTGGAGAAATGGGCACATGTATCAAATTTTCCCAAAAAGGTGGGGAATGGGAAGTGTGACAATCGATGCGCCCATAAATACATGGGCCCACATCGCGGGAAATGGATCAAATTGAGGAAAGAATGCATGGGAGGAAGTGAGGACGATGCCCACCACCACGATCAGGACAGTCACGACGGAGGGCGTTTAATGGGGGAAGACTAAATAAATGGTACAACCCTTTCACAACACAGTAGTGGTGAGACAGAAGGCAACAAAGAACATGGCCAACGAGTGACCGAACACAGTGTCAACAGAGAAGATGCGACGGACCAGCACACAGAAGATAGGTCGGAGGCAGGAGATGCAATGGAGGACAATGAGGAGATACCATTCAACAAAACAACAGATGCGCGGGAGCAGCCGCAACGTCGGCGAACCCCTGAAGAAACAGTCGGCAGGACAAACAAGTGCGCAACAATGGACCGGGAGAAAGGAAAAGACGAGATAGAGGCAGGGGAAATAGACTGTGCGTCCACTAATCCAGAAGAGGAGATGCAGATGGAGGAGGTGAGAAATAGCTCAATACGGACAAAGAAGATGAAGTTAGAGAAGAATGGAAAACAGTACCATGTGCGGAAGCGGAGCAGAAACAGAACGACACCTTCGAAGAAAGATAAACAATAACCACCGAAGCCCGCTGCCCCCCCCCCCTTCCCCTCAATAGAACTGGATGGAAATGATCAAAATCGCAGCTCTCAACATTAACGGTTTAATGCCCCGACGAGGGCGAGTATGTTGGAGGGGTTCATCCGACAACAAGACATCGACATTCTGTTCTTACCATAGGTCACACACCACAACCTCGACGATCTTCGTGGATACACGAAGCACTACAATGTAGGGACCACAATGCGTGGCACGGCACTAGTAACAAGGGACGAGATAACACTCGCCAAGATCACCAAGATACCGTCCGGCCGGGCGATAGCAGCCGAATTCAGAGGGATGTGAATGATAAATATCAATGCAACGTCCGGCGCAGCAAGAAGACAAGAGAGAGAACGCTTCTGTAACAGTGACATGCTATAATTGCTGCGAACCGCACCAGCCAATATAATACTAGGCGGTGACTTTAACTGTGTCCTACAGAAGACAGACACAACAGGCCATTACAACTACGGCCGAGCGCTTGCTGAACTTGTGCACGGTTTCACGCTAAAGGGCACGTGGCAAGCAGACCCCGCACGAGGAGTATATACACACTATACACCGACCGGGGCGTCAAGAATAGATAGAATATACACCTTCCACGAACTGTTCGCCAGGAAAATAGGCGTGTAAACGGCGGAGGCGGCATTCACTGACCACCTAGCAGTGGTGCTGAGACTAACACTGAACATCCCCATTCTGCGGAGGGGCAGGGGCATTTGAAAATTGAACACCGCCTTACTGAAAGAGAACGGATGCAAGGAGAGACTGCGACAGCAATTGGAGAAATGGAAAAAGCAGAAAGTGCTATATCCAGAGACAACCATGTGGTGGGGAAGGTATAGAAAAAAGAAAATTCGACATTTTCTCCTACAAGAGGAAGCGGAGCGACGCCTGACCACCGAAGGGTGGAAAATTTTTATTACGAATGTACTTATGTACGACGTGTTAAATGTCAATAGCACCCACAGAAAAAACTGCCTGCACTCAATCGATTAAAAGCGAAGATCGTGAAGTTGCACAGTGACAGACTAAAGAACGTTCTAAAGGACACCAAAGAGAACGAGAGGGTAGACCGTGAAAAACCGAAGCTATATCACATCCTTCAGATGCATAAGCGACGTACAACAAGAACCATCCGAAATATACGAGACGACCACGGACACATACATATGACACTACAGGGTTTTATACAAGCATTTACGACCTACTTCAGGAAAAAGTGAGACACAATAGAGGTGGACGAAGAGTGTGTACAGACAATGGTGGAGGCCGCACGACCAACAGACCCGACATCCTACAGGGAGCTATTAGAACAACCCATAACACAGGCAGAAATAAGCAATGCAATACGGAAGGGGGG
>Ga0209629_10001644_pt1 | contig 14372 bp, 7 predicted proteins | sample TergutCu122P5_FD_187286 | JGI IMG/M metagenome (GOLD analysis project Ga0209629, IMG submission 187286) | Cubitermes ugandensis P5 segment gut microbial communities from Kakamega Forest, Kenya - Cu122 P5 (SPAdes) (version 2) | ecosystem: Host-associated > Arthropoda: Insects > Digestive system >... | reverse complement strand
TGATTAATCATTGAAGGAGCTATATATGGACAGACAAACCACCGTTCTTATGATCCTCGACGGCTACGGGCTTTCCGACCGCGTTGACGGCAACGCCATAGCGGCGGCGGCCACCCCGAACCTGGACCGGTTATTTTCGACATGCCCCTGGCAAAAGGGCTTCGCAAGCGGCCTCGCCGTGGGGCTGCCGGACGGGCAGATGGGCAACTCCGAGGTCGGCCACCTGAACATCGGCGCGGGCCGCGTGGTCATGCAGCAGCTGACGCTTATCGGCAAATCCATTACAGACGGGGATTTTTTCAGTCAAAAGCCGTTCCTCGACGCGGCCGACAACTGCAAAAAGCACGACTCGGCTTTGCACCTCTACGGCCTCGTCTCCGACGGCGGCGTGCACAGCCACAACACGCACCTCTACGCCCTCCTGGAGCTCGCCAGGCGCCACGGCCTGACGAAGGTCTTTGTCCACGCCTTCATGGACGGCAGGGACACTTCCCCTTCCTCCGGCGCGGGTTTTTTGGCGGAGCTGGAGGAAAAAATGGCCGAAACCGGCGTCGGGAAGATCGCCACCGTCATGGGCAGGTACTACGCGATGGACAGGGACGCCCGCTGGGAGCGGGTCAAACTGGCCTACGACGCGATGGTCCTGGGCGAGGGCGACAGGGCGGCCAGCGCCGCCGAGTGCATGAAGAAGTCCTACGCGGCCGGCGTGTACGACGAGTTCGTCAAACCCTGCGTGATCGCCCGAAACGGCGCGCCTATAGCCGCCATCAGCGAAAACGACTCAGTCATATTCTTCAACTTCCGGGGCGACCGCGCCAGGGAGATCACCAGGGCCTTCTGCGACCCGAATTTCGCGGATTTCGGACGGGCGCGAGGATTTTTCAGGGTGTTTTACGTCTGCTTCACGGAATATGACCGCACTATACCCAACTGCCTGGTGGTTTTCCATGAGCAGTCCCTGGAGAACAACTTCGGCGAGTATGTCTCGAAGCTCGGCCTGACTCAGCTTCGCCTGGCGGAGACCACCAAGTACGCGCACGTCACGTTTTTCTTCAACGGCGGCAGGGAGGAGCCGTACCCCGGCGAGGACAGGATACTCGTCCCCACGCCCAACGTGGCCACCTTCGACCTAAAGCCGGAGATGAGCGCCTACGGGGTCACGGAGCGCCTCGTCGCGGCGGTCCTGTCCCGGAAATACGACGTGATAATCATAAACTACGCCAACTGCGACATGGTCGGCCATACCGGCGTTTTCGCCGCCGCGGTCAGGGCGGTCGAGGTCGTGGACGAGTGCGTCGGGAAGGCCGTGGAGGCGCTTCTATCCGTTGGCGGGCAGATGCTTTTGTGCGCCGACCACGGGAATTCCGACAAGATGGTCGACTACGAAACCGGCGAGGCGTTCACCGAGCACACCACGAACCCCGTGCCCGTCGCGCTTATCAACTGCGAAAAGGCGCGCGGCCTCAAAATAGGCGGCAGGCTCTGCGACATAGCGCCGACGCTGCTGGAGATGATGGGGATCGTGCAGAGGGAGGAAATGACGGGGAGAAGCCTGCTGGATTGACGAATGGAAACTGATAAGGGGTGGAATAAATGGGTTCGGCGTTTTATGATTATGAGGATCCAGGCCCGGAAATAACAGCCGATTTGTTCTTTGAAATAATTGATCTTCCTGAGAACCAAAATAAGACATATGAGCTTATCGACGGGTATATCATAGCCATGTCGGGTAACACCACTCCAAATCATCAAAGGATCAGCGGTTGCATTGCCAGAGAAATTGGCAATTATCTGAAAGGCAAGAAATGTGAGGTCTTTCAGGAATTGAATGTCTATCTTTTCAAAGAGGACATCGGAAAATGTAAGAATGTCTTTCAGCCCGACGTACTGATTTGCTGCGACAAAAGCAAATTGACTGACAGGGGCTGCGAAGGGACTCCTGAATTCATCGTTGAAGTAATCAGCGCATCCACATCATGGCGCGACTATTCCGTAAAACTAAAACGTTATATGGATTTCGGCGTCAAAGAGTATTGGATCGTGGACATGTTTTCCAAGCAGATAATGGTATATAAAAGCAGCGGCGATAATCCGCCTGCGTGTCTCATTTATACTTTTGCCGACAAGGTCCGCGTCGGGGTTCTGGAAGATCTGGAGATAGATTTCAGGGAAATATCGGAAACGTTAGGCTGATATCCGAACGGTGCGAAGAATCCCATACTTCGTCTTATAAATTATTTTGAGAGGAGTCTTACCAATGAAAGGCTTTATCGAGATCGTAGACGTATATGCCCGTGAGATACTGGATTCCCGCGGGAACCCCACCGTGGAGGTGGAAGTGGTCGTCGAGGCGGACGGCGAGCAGTCTGTCGGCCGCGCGGCCGTGCCTTCGGGCGCGTCGACCGGCGCGTTCGAGGCCGTGGAGCTTCGCGACGGCGACAAAGGCCGCTACATGGGCACGGGCGTCGAGAAGGCCGTCGAAAACGTGAACGAGATCATCGCCGACGAGATATGCGGCATGAACGCCCTGGATCAGGTGGCCGTGGACAAGAAGCTGATCGAGCTGGACGGCACGCCGAACAAGGCCAAGCTCGGCGCGAACGCGATCCTGGGCGTGTCGATGGCCGTGGCGAGAGCCGCCGCCGACGCGCTCAACATGCCGCTGTACCAGTATCTGGGCGGATTCAACGCCAAGCGGCTGCCCGTTCCGATGATGAACATCCTGAACGGCGGCAAGCACGCCGACAACACCGTGGACATGCAGGAGTTCATGATAATGCCAGTGGGCGCGGCGAGCTTCAAGGAGGCCCTCCGCATGTGCTCCGAGGTTTATCACAACCTCAAGAAAGTCCTGAAGGCCAAGGGCCTGTCCACCGCCGTCGGCGACGAGGGCGGCTTCGCGCCCGACCTGGCGACTCCCGAGGAAGTCATAGACGTCATCCTGGAAGCCGTGAAAAAGGCCGGCTACGAACCGGGCAAGGACATACGCGTCGCGATGGACACCGCCGCGACGGAGCTTTACGACGAGAAGGACGGGAAGTACCACTTCCCCGGCGAGAGCAAGATGCGCGGCAAGGAGATTGTACGCACCTCGGCGGAGATGGTCGACCTCTACGAGGCGCTCGTGAACAAATACCCGATAATATCCCTGGAGGACGGGCTGTCGGAGGAGGATTGGGACGGCTGGAAGCTCCTGACCGAGCGTCTGGGCGGGAAGGTGCAGCTGGTCGGCGACGACCTGTTCGTCACCAATACGGAGAGGCTCCGGAAAGGCATAGACCTCGGCGTTGCCAACTCCATTTTGATCAAGGTCAACCAGATCGGCACGCTGACGGAAACTTTCAACGCCATCGAGCTCGCCAACCGGCACAACATGACCGCCGTCGTGAGCCACCGCTCCGGCGAGACGGAGGACTCCACCATCGCCGACATCGTCGTGGCCGTGAACGCCGGGCAGATCAAGACCGGCGCGCCGGCCCGCTCCGACCGCGTCGCCAAGTATAACCAACTGCTGCGCATCGAGGAGGAACTGGACGAGGCGGCCGAATATCCCGGGTTGCAGGCGTGGTTCCAGCTGAAATAGGTTTTGCGTGATTCCGCTGTTGCATTTTTTCGCGTTTTGTGTATAATAAAGTTTGCCAAGAGTCAAGCATCGGCAAGGAGGGGTATGTATGAGCTGGTATGTGATAGTTCTGGAAATAATCTTCGCCTTGGTCAGCGTCGGGCTTATGGCCTGCATACTTTTGCAGAAGAAGCGTTCCGACGGCCTGGGCAGCATCGCCGGCATGGCCAACACGGCGGAGACCTACTGGGACAAGAACAAGGGCAACTCCATGGAGGGCCGCCTCTACAAGTACACCAAGATCGGCGGCGGCGTTTTCCTCGTGCTGTCGCTGGTCATCTGCCTGATAAAGTAACGGCGGGCTGATACGAAAGCGCGGGCGCGAAAGCGTGACATGGCCGCGTCAAAAACGAATACTCGCGGCGAACAACCAAAACGTTGCGATAACGGCTTCTATGGAAGCCTTTATTGTGACGTTTTTTTTTGCAAAAACTTGAAAGAGGCTGTCACACATACTTTTTGTATGAATATATATAGTACAAATAGACATATTAGCCAAGTCGTTTTCAGAGGAAAAACGGCATGATACCAAAATATCTATACGAAAAGGAGGTTTGAGAATGCTTAAAAATTATAGTCCGAACAGTTTTGAAAAGACGGATAAATCGAAACCCGCCGGCGTCAGGAGAGCAACGGAGGAATACAATAACGGCGAAGGCGGCAACAAAGGCGACGCCGTCGGAACCGGAGGAAACAGCCGGGATATGGACAACGAGGGCTGCAAGGGCGGCTGCGAAAACGCGGAAAACATGAATTCCGGGAATAACTGCGTTGAAGAGGACGACGCCTGCGACAAGACAATCCGCCTGGCGTTCGACGTCAACGTGCCCGTATCCGTAAAGCCCTGCGCCTGCGTCGGCAAGGCCGAGGCTAAGTGCGAAGGCGGCGTAAAAGTATGCCCGGGCAACAAATGCTGCGAGTGCCGCGACGACGACGACGACGACACCTTTGATTTCACGATAACTCAGAAAATACTCGTGTTCGTGCCTGTAAAATACGGCGCCGTGATATGTCATGGCGAGACGTGCGCGGAAGACGAAACAGACCTTTAATCATGTCAATTATGTGACTTGTAACACATTATAACGGTAAAACGGAATGTCATCCTGAGCGCGGCGAAGGATCGGAAGATTCTTCGGTTTCGCCTCAGGATGACAATTCCTCTTTCATCAGCGCCGCCCCAAACGGCGGCATTTCTAAAGTGACCTGCCCGTCGCTTATCTCATAGTCCGCACCGCCGAGAGCATAACCCCCGCCCGACGCGCAGATGAGCGTCTCCATTTTACCGCGCGTGGAGCAGCCGATCTTCCACACGGGGATGCGCAGGACCTCCGCCGTCGGGTTGTTGTTAAGCGCCACGACGAGCCGCTCGTCCGCGTCCCAGCGGCCGTAGGTCAGCACTCCGTAGTTCGTGTAGAGGTATTCGAGCGAGCCGGTCCGGAACGCCCGGAAGCGCTTCCTAACGCGGATGAGGTCCCTGTGGAAGCGGAGCAAAGTCTTGTCCTCCGCGCCCCAGGGGAACGGGCGGCGGTTGTCCGGGTCGGTCCAGCCGCAAAGCCCAGCCTCGTCGCCATAGTATATCGCCGGGCAGCCGGGCCAGGTCATCTGAAAGACCACGGCCTCCATCATAACGGCCGGGTTCACGTTTTGCCCGGCGGCCCGCGCGCCCAAAGTGTGCAGCCGGCCCGGCGTCATGTTCGTGCGGGTCAAAAAGCGCGAGTGGTCGTGGTTGCTGAGCTCGTTCATGGCCGTATAGGTCGCGTGGCTGCCCATGCGCGACATGTGAAAGCGCATAGCCTCCTCGAAGGCCATGGCGTTTCTGAGCATCTCCCCCCTGAAAGCCTCGCTGTGCTTCTCCATGCCCGTCAGGAACCAGGTGATCGGCTCCATGAACGCATCGTAGTTCATCACGCTGTCCCATTGGTCGCCCTCCAGCCACGCGGCCGGGTCGCCGTAGTGCTCGGCGATGATCACGGCCTCCGGGTTGGCTTTTTTGACGGCCTTGCGGAAATCCCGCCAGAATCTGTGGTTCATCTCCGGGGAGGCGCCCAGGTCCGCCGCCACGTCGAGCCGCCAGCCGTCCGCGCTAAACGGCGGCGAGACCCATTTCGCGCCGACGGTTATCATATAGTCGTAAAGCGCCCGGGATTTCTCGTAGTACAGTTTCGGGTGGTTGTCGTGCCCCCACCAGGAGTCGTAGCAGTCGTTGTTCGGCCAGTTGTCGTCGTACCATTTGAAATAGTCGTGGTACGGGCTTTTTTCATCCCTGTACGCCCCGGGCGGATAGCCGGCGCTTTGATAGAAATTCTCCCTGTCCATCCACTTATTGAAGGCCCCGCAGTGGTTGAAAACCCCGTCCAGAATGACGCGTATGCCGTTTGCGTGCGCCAGGCCGATCAGCTCCGCCAGGAGGCGGTTGCTCGCCTCCAGGTTGGCCGGACGGGCAGTCCGCGCGACGTACTTGGAGGCGTTGCGGTTTTTGAACGCGTCCTGGCTGAGGACGTCCCCGCCGTCCTCGGGAATGGCGCCGAAATGCGGGTCCACATAGTCGTAGTCCTGTATGTCGTACTTATGGCTGGAGGGCGAGACGAACAGCGGGTTGAAATATACGGCTTCCACGCCAAGCTCTTTCAGATACGCCATTTTCTCCATAACGCCCTTCAGGTCGCCGCCGTAGAAATTGCAGACGTCTCGCGCGGGGACGTCCTCGCCCCAATCGGCGCGCCTGGACGGCTGACCGAGGTAGATGTACTCGTTCGTCAGGACGTCGTTGGATAAGTCGCCGTTTCGGAACCTGTCCACAAATATCTGGTATATTACCGCGCCGGCGGCCCAGTCCGGCGTCGCGAAATCCGCGACAAGCGTGAAGTTGAACCCCTCGGCCAGGTCGCGGTAGAGCCCGCGCTTGTTGTAAAAGTATTCCGAGCCGCTCATGGAGAGCTTGAAATAGTAGTTGATTTTCTTGCCGGTCATTCGGAAGGAGGCTGTGTAATAGTCGAACAGGCCGTCGGAGGCCGTCCTGGTCATGTCCATAACGCTCCCGCCGTAACACAGGCGCGCGGCGGAGGCGTTGTTTTTGCCGGCGCGCAGGCGGACCGTGACCTCCTCGCCGAGGCGCGGCTCGCAGGGCGTGACGAAGTTATGCGTCTCGTCGCTGAAAACCGCCTCGAAATTCGGGAAAGCGCCGTTCAGGCGGGCGAGAAGGCTGATTTTTTCACAGGCGGCGAGGGCGGAGAGGGGGATGCTGGGGATGGCGGGCATAGGCGGCCTCCTGGGTTAGGAACCGTTCAACATTAATATTTCACGGTTCCTTATTGTCGCGTAACGAAATATCGGTAACCGTTTATAGAGGTTCCCTATTGTCGTTTCGTTTGAATTATTGCTCACACTTGTAAATGCTATACCGGAGTGCGAAAACATTAGCCTACTCTGTCACGTCGTCGGCAAATGTTTTCTGCATCCGGTATATGCCAAGCGTTTTGCCGTAACAGTCGCAAGGAACGCGCCGTCTGCGTAAGCAAACGGCGCGCTCCTTTTAGCTTAATACCTGTTACTTATTACTTATTACCTCTTCATTGCCGCCGCCGGCGCGCTACGCCGTTACCGTAACGGCAAACACAACCTTCGTCCCGTCAGGCGCGGTTATCGTGATGACCGCGATGCCGGCCTTCATAGGCGTGAGCGTCCCGTTCGCGCCTATGCCGCAGACCGCCTGGTTCGACGACGTGATAACCGGAGCGCCCGGGCCGTCCCATGTATACGGGATCGCCAGCGGCTTGCCGATCTTGGCCGCCATGGATTTCACCGGGCATTCCAGCTTCGCCGGAACCAAAGCGTCCATCGCGGCGTACAGGGCTTCCGCCGCCGCGTCGATCGCCGCCTGTCCGTCGGAGGACTGGTACGCTTCTCTGGCTTTGCCGAGGGCTTCCGACAGAGCCGCCCAGGAGGCGACCGTATACCTGTTCGCGTCGTATGCCTCGGCCTTTGCTATCGCCCCGGCCAGCGCGTCCTTATCAACGGCCGCTTCCGCCGCGACCCTGAAACGTATCTCCTTCAGGCCGTTCCACATGCTGATGTTGCTGCCCTTGGCCAGATACCTCATGTACGTTGCTTTGACGGGCTGACCGAACGCGAAAGTCTCCCAGGCGTTGTTTATGGAACCGTCGCCCTGGCCCGAATACACTGAGGTGAAGTTCACCCCGTCTTCGGAGGCCAGTATCTCAAAGTACGCTGTGCGCCCCGAGTTCGGGTTCAGGAACAGGTCTACGGCGCCTACCGTATACTCCCTGTCGAACCTGAACGTGACATACTCCTCGCCCTGGGCCGACCACAGCGTGTTGAAATCCCCGTCCCACGCGTTGGTGTCGTAAAATTGCTCCGAATACGCGGACGCGCTGGAATTCTCGATTATCGCGAAGTCGTTTGTTTTGAACCGTATCTCCTTCAGGCCGTTCCACATGCTGATATTGCTGCCCTTGGCCAGATACCTCATGAACTTTGCCCTGACCGGCTGCCCGAATGCGAACGTCTCCCAGGCGTTGTTCACGGCGCCGTCGCCCTGGCCGGAATACACGGACGTGAAGTTCACCCCGTCCTCGGAGGCCAGTATCTCGAAATACGCGGTGCGCCCGGAGTTCGGGTTCAGGAAGAGCTCAACGCCGGTGATGTTGTACACGCTGTCGAACTCGTATGTGACATACTCCTCGCCCTGGGCCGACCACAGCGTGTCATAGTTCTTGTCCCACGAGTTTTTGTCCGTGTAATCCTCGGAGTAAGCGGAAGCGGAGGAGCCCGTTATTATCGCGTATCCCTGCAGGCCCTTGGGGGCGGCGGGCTTCGGCGAGGTCAGATTCGCCGTCATGGCGAACGGATCCCAGGAATAAAGCCCGCCCAAACTCTCCGTGAGGAAATCCGCCGGGGCCGTCAGGGTTTCGCCGTTCATTGCCGGCGCGGCAGCCAGCGCGGCCGGCTGGCCGTTCACATACGCCGTCAGGCTGCCGGCGGTGATTTTGATGACGTTAACCTTGCCGTTTTCGTCCATTTTCTCGACGGTCAGCGTCCGCGAAGCCGCGTCCCAGGAGGCGGACGCGCCCAGCTTCTTTGCCAACGCAGCCGCCGGGACCATAACCGCGCCGTCAGCCAGCGCCGCGGCCGGGTCCAGATAGATGTACGCCTTGTCCAGCTTCACGCCGACGCCGTCGGAGGTCACGGGAGTGGTTGTGAAGGTCTTGCCGGAGTCGGTATTCTTGTACGTCATAGTCACGCCGCCGGCCGCGGCGGAAAAGTAAGCGATGCCGCCCTCGTCGGACACCTTCACGTCCATGCCGTTGACCGTCCATGTGCCTTCCTTTATGCCGGCCACGGCCACCTCAAAGTCGCCGGTACCGGGGATCGTGAAGGAGATCGGGCCTTCCAGCCTCTGCGCGCCTTTGGCGAACACCGCCACGCGGTCGGACACGACCGCGCCAACGAACGCCTCGCCCTCTATCAGCTGACTGTCCAGATCCTTCACGACGCCGCCGGCGTCGGAGACGGTCAGCACGTTCAGGAAATAGTCTGTGGCCTGAGGCGCTACCGGCGAGATCTCGACCCTGCCCCAGCCCTGGCCCTCGTTGTCGCTGCTGGAATTCGGGGGGAACTTCGCCGGGTAATTTTGGCCGTCTATCCAGAATTCCTTGCCGGGGCCGCCGATCTTCTCGATGACGGTGTTCCCGGGCTTCGGAAGCAGCGTGTCGCATACCAGCCTGCCGTTGTAGTTCTTGTTGGTATCGTTCAAAGCCGTCCTCTCGATCACGGTCCTGTTGCCGGTCACGGTCGGCTCCTCCAGCGAGTGCAGCAAAAATCCCTTCTTGAACCTCGGGTCGGAGGCCGTTACCTTGTCCATGACTATCATGGCCGCAGGGTGGTCCTTGTCGTCCAGCGGCAGGAACAGCATCGAGCGGAGGACTTCCTGCGCCTTGGAGGAATAGGAGCGGGTTATGTCGCCCTTGATATATGTGTATTCGGGGCTTATCGTGTCGGGCCCGAACTCCTCGCCCAGCACGGCGCCGGTGTCCATGCCGCTGCTCATCCACTGCTGGAAAGTCGCGACCTCGCCGCCGTTGTTCGGGATGCGGTAGCCGCCGTCGTTAGCCATCGGCGTGCCCTGATAGTTAAACGTCTCGTTGGGGTCGTGGATCAGGAGGATGTTGTTGGCGATCCCGCGCTTGTTGTACTGGGCGTCGTGGGAGGTGGCGTAGCCGTCGTCGTAGCGGCCGGAGTGGCCTGTCAGCATACCCTTATAATATATCTGGAAGCTGCCCATGTCCAGATGCTGATGATTCGCCGCGTACTGGACGCCGATGTTCATCATCGCCACGACGTCGGGCGCCTCGACCCCGTCGTTCCAGCCCGTCCTGGCTATCATCGTGCCCGCCGGCCCCGGAAAATACCTGCTGAGCGGAAGCTCCGCGGACGGCTTGCCCGCCAGCAGCGGGTCGTTGATTATGAGATGGGTCACGGGAGTATACAGGTCCAGACTATTGGTGAAATTCATCAAAAACGGATTCTCTCTCTCGAACTCCCGCTTGAGATACTCGTCCCCGTAGAAATTGGAGACCATACCCAGCGTCGCGTTCCAGCCGTTCCAGTACGGGGTGGTCCCTGATTCCCAGTAGTCGTCGCCGACCCTGAAGGCCTGGCCGTCGGGACGGCGGGAATACATCCACTGATAGGGGAAATACTGCTGGTCCTCGTCGAAAACGTACACGCCGGACATCTGCCTGAACAGGAAGGCCGCCCAAAGTTCGCTGCCGCCCCTGAATTCGCCGTAGGCGTTGCCCTGGTTATGCAAAGACGACCGGTACTCGTAATTCCGCGGTTCCACGTACTGAGCGAAGAACCTGCCGGCGACATAGTTGTACACGTCGGGCCGCTCGTCGTAAGAGGCGATGCCCAGCGACATGAGGTCCCTTAGCAGAGACGTCTCGCCGCCGTGGCCGGTCACCGCGCCCTGCTTGTTCGGCGGATATCCGATCTCCATGTCGACCGCGACGGACTCCGCCATATGCATGAACTCTTTCCTGTCGTCGCCGTTCATCAGCGGGTAGCACCAGTCGTAGACTTCCGCCGCCGTAAAGATGAACGCTCCGATATAACGGTATGTCATCGAGTCCGACGTGAGGAACTGGACCGTATTGTAGTAATTCTTTATGGCCTGGACCGCCGCCTGGCCGTGCCCGACGCTGCCGTTTACGGCGTAGTCGAACGCCAGGGCCTCGATATTGGTAAGCGGCGCCTGATTGAAGTTGGACGCGCCCGGCTGCGGGGCCGGGAGAACGCCGTCCGTGGGCTTGGCGATAAGCGCCTGGAAAGCCCGTATCGCAGGCTGGTTCTGCTCCGCGGCGAAATTGGCCTTGATATTCGGGATATCGCTCGCTCTGAACATGAGGCGCGGATGCTCCGCCGGCGGAGTGACCGGCGGGATCGGATATACTCCGGAGGGAAGCAAGACGACCTCGCCGCCTGCTGGTTGCTTGCCCATGCCCGTCGGCGTCACCTTGGTGTCGGATATCCAAACCTTGTCGAACACTATGCCGATGTTCTGCCGCTTAATGATCCGCACCGACACGTAATCGCCGGCTATTGCCGTGACAGACGCGATCCTGCTCCAGTCGAACGTTGTGGGGTTCCCGCTCAGGGCCGCGTAATCGTAGGGCGCGCCGCCGACCGACAGGAACACGCTGTTGCCCGTGCTGCCCGCCGGCGTGCAGGTCAGCCTGACCCACACGGCGTACGTGCCGCTCTTGTCGGCTGTGAATGACAGGTTCAGATCCGGCGCGGTATCGGCGGCCGGTACGGTCTTGTCCTCGAAATTGACGGCCAGGCCCTGGTTGTTGGACATGTCGGAGCCGGTGACAAGATGGAGCGCGTTCGGGTTCCAGGGCAGGTACTCGCATTCCTCCATGACAAACCCGTTCAGGGTCTTCATTGTGCCGACCGTCGTGTCCAGGTCGGACCCGGGGGTTCCGTCGTTCGGTATGTAGGAGGCATTGTTGGTTATTACGAACTTGTCATAAAAGATATCGTATGACTGCCAATTCCTGAGCCTGACGGAAGCGACGCCGCCGGCGTTCGCCACGGTTATGCTTCCGAGTTTGGCCCAGCCGGGCGCGTTCACCCCGCCCCCGATCTGCGTCCAGTTGTACGAGCCGCCGCCGAACGACATGTTGCAGGCCCGCCCGTATGTGTCCGGCAAGGACGACGTGCTCCGCACCCAGACGTTATACGTGCCGGCCTGGTCTGCTATGAAGCTGAGGTCGATGTCCGGCGGGGCGTCGATGGGAAGCGGGGAGGTCTTGTCCTCCGCAATGGGGCCTATGGCCTTGCCGCCCGAAAAGATAGCGTCCGTTCTCAGCCACATCCTGGTCTTGTCGTAGGCGGTATCCTCCGCCTCGACGGTCAGCACGCCGTTCGTCGTCTTCAGGACAACCGTTCCCGGATCCGCCGGTTCTGTGCTCCCGAGCCCGAAATCGGCGTCTTTCGGTGTGTACAAGGTGTTGTCGGTTATATAGAACCTGTCGAGGAAGATGGCGTACGCCTGCCATATCCTGAGCCTGACGGAGGCAGTGTCGCCGGCGTTTGCCACGGTTATGGAACCCAGCTTCGCCCAGCCGGGCGCGTCCACTCCGCCGCCGATCTGCGTCCAGTTGTACGCGCCGCCGCCGAACGACATGTTGACGGCCCGCCCGGACGTGTCCGGCAAGGACGACGTGCAGCGCACCCAGACGTTGTAAGTGCCGGCCTGGTCGGCTATGAAGCTGAGATCGACGTCCGGAGGGGCGTCGTTCGGAAGCGGGGAGGTCTTGTCCTCGGCTAATGGGCCGATGGCCTCGTTGCCCGAAAACATGGCGTCGCTCTTTACCCAGAATCTGTCGGCGTTATAAATGGCGTTCTCGGCCTCGATGTCCAGCACGCCGTTCACGGTCCGCATGTCCGCCGCCGCCCGCACGGGCGTCGTCACAGCCGGCAGGCTGACCAGCATCGACACGACCAGCGCGGCGCTGACGGCTCTAAAGAATTTTTTCATGCCTCTGATCCTCTCCCGTAGGGGGCCGCCGCCCCCGGCGGCCCGTAAAATAATTTTCCGATGGTGTGGCGGAAAAAATGTGTCATACCGAAGTGGGAAAACATTAATCTCCTCTGTCGACGTCGTCGGTATATGTTTTCGCACTCCGGTATTGGCAGCTTCGAGACGCCGAGGGCGGCGTCCCCTACAACAAAAGAAACTCTAATTTTATGCAGAAATACTTTCATGCGTTTGTCGTGGTTGCCGTCAGGCGGTGACGGTCACCGCGAACACGTAATTCGGGAACCCGGGCGCGCTGACCGTGATCACAGCGATGCCGGCTTTCATCGGCATCAGCTTCCCGTCCGCGCCGACGGCGCAAACCGCCGCGTTGGAACTCTTGAACGAGACATTCCCCGGCCCCTCGTAGACAAAGGGCACCTGCGCCGGCTTGCCGATCTTCACGGCCATGCTCTTGACGGAGACGGAGAACACCGGCTTCGGGGGCGAAAGCTCGCCCAGCACGGCGCCGTAGGTGGTTCCCCGGCAGAAGCCGTCCTGGTAGACCACGTTCGTCTCATTCGCGTTGTCGCGATAGAGGCCGGCCTGAACGTAGTTTTTGGAATAATAGGTCCCGTCGGCGCTCTTGACCACTTTGCCGGAAGCGATGTCGGCGAAATAGATGTCCGTTCCGTGGGACCACTGCAAGGTCGGCACGTCGGGCACGTAGACGATCGGCGTGAAATCCGCCTCGCCCTCCACCCTGTGCCAGACCGTGACGCTGCCGTTGGCGAACTCGCTCCAGGTGATCCTGACGATAAAGTCGTTCCATTTGCCCTTGTTAAGCGTGTCCAGGACGAGGTACTTGGGCTGGAAGGCGGACTGATACGTGTTGTCCACGTTGCCGGTGCAGAAGTTCAGGTACATGCTGTCCGCTCTGGCGTCGAAGGCTATCGGCGGGGAAATGTTAGTGTAGGCGTGCCACTGCATGACTATGCCCCAGCCGTTCGGCTGCGTCCAGTCCTCCGGGAACAGGCTCGACCAGGCGTAATAATAGGTGTCTCCCTGGGTCTCGTAGCCGTAGTCGTCCCACATGCCGAATTCGGCGCGGTTGCCGCTGGCGTTGTTCCACTTGTCGTTGGGGCCAACGGTGAACCTGGCGGCGTAACTGCCCTGCCTGGGGCTGACCGGGCCGCCGTCGCCGGCGGTCACGAACGCGAACTGGCGGGTGATGTCGTTAAAAAGCTCTCCCGTCCACATTTCGGTCCCGTTTTCCCAGTTGCCGGTCAGGTTCACGTTCCCAGGGCTCATGTCCGGCGGGGGAACGGGAAGCGGCGGCATAGGCGGCACATACTCGTTGGAGGTATATATGCGCACCTCCCGCAGGCTGACCCACGCCGGGGCCGCCGCCGTCTGATCGGGCGTGTTCCGGCCGTAGCCGATTATTTTGACATAGGAGGCGGTGACCCCGCCCGTGTCGAAGTTCTGGTAGTCCAGCGTCAGAGCCGGCGTCTTGCCGTATCCCGCCGGCGGCGGGGCCTTGTCCGGGCCGGCGGCGTAATCCTTGGCCGGGATTTCCACGGGCGTCCAGGTGACTCCGTCTATGCTTGTCTCTATGGCGAAGCAGAAATAATATATCGTCCCGTTGTGGAATATGATGCTCACCCGCGAAACGGGCGTATCGTCGGGTATCTTAAAGATGAT
>Ga0209629_10001643_pt1 | contig 14374 bp, 6 predicted proteins | sample TergutCu122P5_FD_187286 | JGI IMG/M metagenome (GOLD analysis project Ga0209629, IMG submission 187286) | Cubitermes ugandensis P5 segment gut microbial communities from Kakamega Forest, Kenya - Cu122 P5 (SPAdes) (version 2) | ecosystem: Host-associated > Arthropoda: Insects > Digestive system >... | reverse complement strand
AATACATTTGCAAATGCAAACATAGGTTGTTTGAATGTTCAAGCAGTGAGCCCCCATGGTCTGCCATCTCACCAGAACCAGAAATGTGATAGGCTCTCAATCATGAGTCACACTCTGGTGCAAGCACATGCGTGCGTGTGTGTGTGTGTGTGTGTGTGTGTGCGCGCGCGCACATAAGATATACATTCCACTGAACAAAGAGTTTTCACTAGCAGTAGATTGGAAAAGTATGTGTCATGGACAAAATATCACCAGCAGTTTTGTTACCAAAAAATCTGCACCAACAGAACCATGTAAAAGAACAATATGCAGAAGAGTAAAAATGTTCTAAATAACAGGTTCAGTAGTGGCAGAGGGGGAGGGGTGGGGAGATAATACAAAAAAAATATATCTCCATCTACAGCTGACATTACTAATGATTGGCACTATACCTCCACTCACTCTATATGCCTTAATGGCATGGCAAGGGACAACTTCACCCTTCTCTTTTACCTACATTCAAACAGAAATTGCAGATACTGACACTCAAATGGAAACAAACCCCGGAAAATCTTTGCACCACATGGCTTTCCAAAGCGGGGTGTCAAAATCTTCAACTCATACAGAAACAAACATTCAGCACTCATCCCATATAGAATTAATGTCACAGAACAACTAATTTCTCTAGACTGGGACATAGGAAGCCATAACAGCAGATGGTTTCAGAAAACAGTAGGTGTGGATTTTTCAATTCAGAGAACTCATGTTTCCAGCAGATAAGGCTTAGTTTATAATAAATGGGAATGCAAAAAGCCTGTGGGAACCTTCCAAATGTCACACCATGGCCGCAGTTTCAGCCTACTAAAAGCCCCTTTTTGGTCCCACAGGGCAGCCAGCAAACTCTAATCATTCTCCACACCAGCGACGAGCTTCGTTCACCCACAGACAGTCCAGCACTAGCATCATATAAAAGAATTGTGGATCGGACCACCAATCACTGACCTCCTTGTAAGGCAAAGTGCTGTGACTTAGAACTAACAACCCCTACACAATAATAATAATAAGAGGCTGTAAAATAATAGGTCGTTCAAAACATTTAAGGTCATGCATGAATAATATTGGGAAAAATTAAACCACATATTGAAAAAGTTATGGGGGACTATCAGAATGGATTTAGAGATAGAAGATCTGTAATTGACAACATATTTGCATTGAGAAAAATAAACGAGAAACTTTGGGAATATAATCAGAGTGTACAATATTTATTTATTGATTTTCAAAAGACATATGACTCTATGTTTAAAATTCCTACTAAATTAATAACTGTGTGTAAAACGTGTACAAAAGACAAGAAGTGCAGTTAGAAGGAACATTGTCATCTTTTTTTGAAAATAAAACAGGTTTGAAACAGGGTGACCCTTTAGCACCAATATTAGTTTAATTTGGCATTACAAAAAGTGATACAAAGTATAAAAATGGTTCCTAGTGGTATAAAGATTGGTAAGAAACAATTGAATATATTAGCATGCATAGATGACATTGCTTTAATTGGGAAAAATGAAATAGAAATAAGAAAATTTTGTAGAGATGGAAAACACTGCCAGAAAGTTTGGACTACAGATAAACCATGAGAAAAGACAAAATATATGATAATGGAAAGGAAAAAACAATTTAAAGAAAAATAACATATGACATTTGAAAATAAAAAATTACAAATTTGAAGGAGTGGAAAATTTTAAATATTTAGGAGTTATACTTAATGAAGATAACAATAACCAAATAAACTTGCAAAAAAGAATAAAAAATGCTAACAAAACATTTTATGCTACAGAATTTTTTTAAAAATAAAAATATATCAAAGAAACTAAAATTGAGACTAAAGAACACAATAATAGACAAAGTGTTAACATATGCATCAGAAACTTGGACACTAACAAAGAGAGATAGAAAGCAATTGAACATTTTTGAAAGGAAAGTGTATAGAAGAATTTTAGGCCCAGTATATGATAATGAAAAAGAAAATTGGAGGATATTAACTAATAAAGAAATTTATGCAATTGTTAAAAAACCTACTGTAATAGAGACAGTAAGGTTAAATAGATTATGTTGGTTTGGACATGTACAGAGAATGGAAGAAAATAGAATTCCCAAAAGAGTACTGTATATGAATTTGGGAACAACAAGATTGAGAGGTAGATGAAGAAATAGATGGCAAGATGGGGTGATTGAGGATGGAAGAATAGTTGGTCGGGAAGGGTGGCAGGAAAAAATACATAACAGAGAGGAATGGAAGAAGCTCCTGAGAATGGCAAGGAATCGTCAAATTCTGTACATGCCAATGGAATGGATGAATGAATGAATGACACACTAATTTATTTCACTCCTGCATGGGTGTGGTCATGGAAGGTCATCATCAGGGTGAACATTTAATATCAGTGGAAATTACTCACTTATAAAACAGTTTTATTCCTAAGTCAGCAGACTTGCTATATATGCACTAGTTAATGAACTGCATAGCATGTGTGCCTTTACTCTGTCATGAGAATATTGGTGCCAGTTATCTTATCAGAAATATGTATGACAGAATTGATAACCCTTAATAAAACCATTATTGATCTACTCCGTAAAAGTAGTTAGGTTGCCCAGATAGTAATGCCTCATTTTTCTTGGCCAGTACAAAGCTAGGAATATGAGATTTTAGATGAAACATATTTGAAGTTTCTGACATTTATCTACAAAGTTGTGAAGGTTTCAGACAGCACCAATGCAGCATTGCTTCAAGTGGAGTTGGTCAGTGATGTGTGTTGCAAACAACTTGCTGTTACAGAATTTCTTCTTGCCAATAACGAATCAGTGACAAGCATCCACAAAAGTCTTTGCATTGTTGATACAAATGCTGTGGTTGACAGAAGCACTTTAGGTCACTGGGTGAAAAGGTTGACGGCTTCCGAAACAGAAAAAGAGGAGCTCTGTGATTTACATCACTCAGGCCAACCTGTCACAGCTGTCAGTCCTGAAATGCTGCCATGTGCTGAAGCCACTGTTTGCAAGGAACAGTGTATCCATCACACCCGACAACTGGTGTTCATTCTTGCAATGAGCAAAGGAAGTGTTAGTCATTCATAATTTATGATGTTTGATAGTGTTTGCAAGATGCGTTCTTTGGAGCCTCGCAGTCCAGCACAAAACCAAGAGAAAAGCCATGTTTTTTGAGTTGTTGGTATGTTGACCGTATCCCAGATTTTTACAGCAGTTGAAACCTGGGTCCATCATTTTGAACCGGAAACAAAAGGACAACCCATAGAGTGGCACCATTCTCAGATCTCCCAGGAAGAAAGAATTCCAAAATAATCCATCAGCGGGCAAGGTCCCGATCACTGTCTTCTGGAACTGTGAAGGAGTTATTCTTGTGGATGTGATGCCAAGAGGATAGACAGTTAATTCCAGCGCTTACATCAGTGTGGTGATAGACCTGAGGAAGCACTGAAATGGGTTTAGCCTCACATAAATCCAACAAAAATCTTGTTTCAGCATGACAGTACAGGGCCGCACATGAGTTTGAAGATGGAAGCCATCACAAAATGTGTTAGAACATTGTTACACCATCCACCCTACAGTCCCAATCTAGCATCCTCAGGTTTCTGTGTATTTGGAGCCCTGAAGATGCAATCCATGGTGTGAAGTTTGAGACTATTGACATTGTGATTGTGTAGTGAAAAATTGGCAACATGATTGGGAAAAGGCATGATACCAGCAAGGTGTACACACATTTGTTCTTTATTGGTGCAAGACTGTAGAAGCAGACGGAGACTTTGTAAAAAGGAAACGGTATGGAGTCAAACTGTCACTCTTAATAACATGTTATTTTCATGATTTAGGAATAAATACTTACTAAAAAAATATGGGTCATTACTTTGTGTAGAAAAGTACACAGTATATGAAGAAAGTCCAAATATATTTGGTTTGCTCTGTATGGTTATGTATATATCATCCACCATGAAGACTTCTTAACTGTGTACTGTATAAGTGTTCTTATGTACTGTATGTGTCATTTGCTTTATTTATGTGACTGGTATTGTGAAATTCTCTATCTATCAGGGCTTGTTGGTATGTGGGAATTTGCATGTGTACAAACTACTAGTGCCATTGATAGGTCCCCTGCAGATTGACTTTTTGTGTGTGTAATAAAGGAAGTGATCTCATATATGCTGGTGTCATGGTCATGTATGCTGTGAAGTATGTGTCTGTTTAGTGCATACTCTGTTGATTTTTAATTGCTTGCTGTACTGTTTTTATACTACTACATGTTCTACATCCATGTACTGTATAGGATCTGTGGAAACTAAACAAATTCTCTTCTGTTCCATTCTGTTTTTGTTATTCGGTATAGGTCCATAGCAGGGTGAGAACTGTTTTACTTTTATTCTTTAAATGATAGCCAATGGGAATGATCTTTGAAGAGCCAAATTGAGGGGGAGGTGAATGAGTAAGGGAAGAACCAGTCATACTTGGAAGACATTTAACTTTTTTTCAACATACAGTTTTTACTTCTCTCCCTACACATGTCCCATTTCTCATGTTTCACAGTGATATATTCTGAGGCTATTGAAGAATAGGATTCTCTGTCCACCCTCTTTTGCTTTTGTGTACCTGATTTCCTCTTTTATGCATTTAGATGGTTTTCCTTGAAGATGCAAACAGTAAGGATCTCCAAAAATTTGGCAGTACAGCCTGCTTGTAAACAAAACACATAAATTTTTGAAAAATCAGTGAACAGGTTCATTATTCAGAAATATGACAGTAGATAGTGTCTAGTAATGAAAACTGCTGTTTCTGAAACTTGGAACTGTTACTCGAAGGTGACAAAAGTGAAAATGGCTCTGATAAAGAGATTGGGGTATGCGTGTGTTAGAATTTGAATCATTTCGGTAATTTGTGAAGGGGAACATTTGTTGCATTCTGATGTTTGAGATGATGTCTGAAATGTCAGTGGTGACTACACCAGTGTTATAAATACCTTTGACATAAAATTCATGCTAATAATTTCATGAAATTGCAGGATTTCACAAAGTGTATTTATACTTGGAACAAAATGTCATATAAAGTGTATGTACATAACATCTGCAGTTACATCCATTTAGGCTCAAAGATTTGAAGAGTGCTACTGTCAGGTAATTATCTTATTGTAATGATTCTGTTCACAAGCCTTGGTGCATTCTGAGGTTGTGGAGAGAAGGGACAGCCTCTAAATGTTGAGGGTGTCTGTGAATATATTCAGTAAGCAGTCTCAGGCACCAATGAGGGGTGGCTCTCCAGCTTGAGGGTTGGGTGAGGAGGTAATTACTCCTCACAGTAAAAAATCAACATGTTACAAAATATTACACAGGGCCTCAGACTTTGAGAGATGCTTTGGTATGGCTTAAAAAATGGAAAATGAACTTGAGATATGGAACTTGGAATGTGCGGAGTCTGTGTAGGTGAGGGTCACTGAAGGTAGTTGTTGAGGGTATTAAGATGAAGGTGCATCTCTGGCTTCCATCCACACAAAGATATAGTAGGACTGTACTGCAGCTAGCATCTTGTGCATGCACGCCATGTAGTGTCACAGCACGTCCTAAGCTGATTTCATTGCTTGCCTCATGTAGAGTATGTATAATCCTGAAGACTGCAACTGCTGATGTCATAACAGGTACTGTGTTGAATTAAAACCACAAAGAGGCTCTCACACATGCTGTATTTCTTTATTTTCAGGTTGTTTTTGTTCAAAGAAAAGGTGACAAATCGAGAGACATGTTACAGTTTGGTTCCAAATAATTACCCAGTTTCAATTGCAAAGGTGAGTTTTTTGTAACTGAAAGAAGAAGAGTTTGAACAGTTTAGTGACTGCTAAAAATAAGGAGCATAGACACACAATAATAGGATTTGTACTTTAAAATTGTTGTGTTATAAAAATCTTTCATATGGATTTGCTTTTTTTTTTTTAAAGGTGTCCAGACATATTCATTCTGCTTAATTTCTGTTGAAAAAAAAAACAGGGTGAATGAATGGAATCTTCTAAATGCTGTGCTTTGTGTGACTATTCTGTTAGGATGAATTTCAGAAGGAAATGTAATTAAATGGATGCCATGTTTTGAGCTGCAAAAATTGGAATGAATTGACTGATTTATTGGAATTCTTGTGATAGTTATGATGCTTTGAGTTTTTTCACATATGATAACGTTTAAATTCTGTAGGTGGGTCTAAATTCATGCCACAGTTGAAGGCTACATACCCAAAATCCCTACCATAATCTGTGCCAGCATGGAGGAACACCAGCAAAAGTTGATGTATTTGTTCTGACCCTTAAGTATGTGAAGTGAAGATGACATTTGTCTGTTATGTGATTTGGTACATTGTTATCATTGTTTCAGAGGACATATACCTCTGTTTTCATGGTACTAAGCCAGCAGGTCTCTTGGAAACCCTGATGCCCATTTACTGAACTACACAGCAATATGGAGTGTTCTGTGACTCACGTGGTTAATTACAGTTCTCTCATTGTGGAGGCCTAGGTTCAGTCCCAAGCCAGTCAGTGAATGAAGTGCAGCTAGGAGTTTTCTCCATGTACTTTTGTTTTCTCTTGTCATAAGCCTGCCAGTGCTTCATGTTCATGTTTTGTTCATCTGTCATGGATGCTGTATAATCTAAGCAGGTGACTGCTGTTAAAACACACACTCATAAGACAGAGATCAAATTGTCACAAAGAACTGTACTGACTGTGTAAAAAAGGATATTGTCAGTAATCTTTAGTGAATGTGAAAACTTCCAGATTGCTAGTTTTTTGGCTTCATATACACATTTAGGTCTCTCTGCCACTTGAGAAAATAGGGCTAGAAATAATTTTATGGAAAACTTGCAGTACTGTTTCTGCATTTCTATGCATGTAACACTGTCACTTGTAAAATGTGCACTGTTTCTATTGCTGCTGCTGCACAACTTGCTGTATTATTTTGTAAATTTTAGTGGTGGTTTGTTCTGAAGTTCAGTAGAAGTGTGGTGTTTATTTGTGTTCTAACAGTTTGTTGCCATTGTTTTAAAATAACAGGATGGGGTGTAACAGTAAACACTCGCTGCACTGACATAGTCACAGTGACTGGCGTGTAGTTGACAAATTACAGATACGTGATCCAACTCACAGCTCTTGCCAGGTGCGGTACAGAATCTCAGTTGCAGATATTCATCAGACATATTGTGTGATATCTTAATTTAGTGTTTCTTACTTCTTTTCAGCCATTTTTTATATTTATCATGTAAACTTGATTTCATTACTCACCATACTGGTATAGACAGGAAGTAAAGAACTGTCAAGAAGTTATTCATATGTTAGTGAAGTTTATTGTAGCTTATATTGATCATTCAATTAGTGTGTCCAGTATTTACATTAACTTTGACAGACGTTGCATTTTGGTTAAGTACATTAACAACCATATTCACAGGAACATGTGTGCACACACATGCACAGTAATATAACAAGACTGAAAATATTGTTCCATGATGTAGTTCACACACTTCACCAGCGTGTTTATTACATTCAAGATGTTGTATGTTTGTAGGGTATGAGTGTAAATGTGATTTCATTTGCACAAATAGAAAAGTACAGCCATCCATGCACAGATTTTCATGAGACAAATGTCCAACAGCAATATGTGCAGATCTTACACAAAATTTCAACTGAACCGGAAAATTAATGTGGAAATTGTGGGTGGAAATTCATTAAAGCCCATAAGAAATGTGGCTTTGTCTGTGCTGATTTTTATGAAATTCACAGTTGCTTAAGAAATTTTTGTAGACATCTCTGGTACCAATTTTATCCATAGTGAATAAAAGATGCAGAAAATATGGGCAAAACTTTTGCACATTTAAATGAAGTACGGCTTTCACTGCAGTAAGTTTTACAAAATTTACCATTGTTCAACAACATTTTATGGAGATCTGTACTGAATTTCACCTTAATAATTCAAGAAATGTGGTAAGTACAGGTAGGAAGTCATTTAGGCCTTTAAATAGAGCAGGACTTTCCCTGAGACAATTTTCATGAAAATCACTCCTGCTTCACAGCTTTGCGTAAAGACCTTATATATGTAATTCATCAAAATGTGGCAGGTGGTTTAGTCACTGTTGCTTGTAGGTGGTAGATGGACAGACATAGTCTCCACATAAGGTTTTCTTTCTTTCTCCTTGTTTCATACAGAATGTACAAAAACAGGCTATTTTTTCCCCTTTCTTCATAAAGAACACACAGAAACACTCTGAACACATATACACATTTCATACATTTATGTAAGCACGAAGTACATTTCCCAGTCAGTGTCTATATGCCTGATGAGTCATACAGAAGACCACTGTTTGGTAAGTACTGAGCATATGAACATTAGGTGCCCATCCCTGTTTAGTCATACAGAAGGCATTTGTTTTGTAAGTACCAAGTATGTTGTCAGTCCCTGTCTCTACACCTGATGAGTCATACAGAAAGCATTTGTTTTGTATCGGGTGTGTTGACAGTTGGTGTATGTATGGCTGATGAGTCATTCAGTAGGCATTTGTGTTGTAAGTACCCAGTATGGTGACAGTGTTTGTGAGCCTGATGAGTCATACAGAAGACTTTTTTTTTGTTTTTTTAGGAGGAGGTTTATTCAGATTGCAGAATTTTGGAAGGCCACTTCCTCTCTCCATTTGTGACTTATCTTCCAGGCATTGTACCAGCTGAGTCAGAAACAGCACATTTTCAAGTTGTCCTTCCAAAGAAATGGAACTCTGACCACTACAAACCAATATGTCTGCATCTAGCTGGGACAGGTGACCATGTAAGTCATTAACATAATTGGCAGTGATGGGTTGAATTAATTGGATGGGAACGTTCTGGAATGTTCTGTAACAATCTTATATCTTGCATATGACTTTGGTTTTCAAAGCAGTGATTGTTGTATTTTGGTCTGCAGTGTGTTGTGTGGGTGGTAATTGATGTTTTGGAGAACCTTGTGTTGCTGTCTTCATTGTAACCCTCAGGTTACTTGTTCCCCAAGACTACAATCTAATATCATATATAAACTATTCAAATAATCCTGATGGTACATTATGTGGAATAATATTACTTCATTGCTTCATTCAGTGAGACCAAAGATATGTCAACCACTGGGTTGTGGAAGGAGAATGGTCCCAGTTGTGTAGTGTGTAGGTTTTCAAGGCTCTTCCTTTACTTGGCATGTGTACTTATTATTTAACTGTAGTGTGCTTTTGAGCATTTATTGGACAGTGATTGGATTGTTTTGTTATGAGGGTTACTATGCATGTAAGGTTTCTATATGTTTTAATGTTTGGTTTTCAGATATCACCCATCTTTGACTTTTAATTCTCATGCCCCATCTGAATATTCAGTGGGATAACCATGGAATTTACTCTTGTATCAGTGTAATGAAACCCAAAAAATAGAGTTTTACATCAAATTTTAAATCATAATAAATTTCACCCTATGTGTTTTAGTGACATACTTGTTATTGTAGTTGATGTCATCCTCATTGTCATTATCATTGTAACAACCACAAAAACAGCAACAACAGTAATAATAATCAGATTTGTATAGCTCATAATCTGTGCATTAGTCAGATGAATACAATATTAATACCAACACGTGCACAATAATAATTTGCAGCTGTATTACAAGGCACCTCCAATATGTTTCGTCCACTTCAGGGAGGTATAAACAAGAATACATTCACAATTACAACAGCGTCAGAAGCACTGTAGCACTGGAAATAATCATATAATCATGGTATGAATTCACAGGTAAAAGGTAATTATAAAAAGTTTGAAATGTACAGATAAAAAGTTACTGTGAATTATACAATGGTTTAATAGATATGGTGAATAGAAAGTGCATGTTGTAAATTACCTTCCCAGCAAGTTATTTGTGATGTAAACAGTACTCTAGACTACTCTGAACAGTAGTCCGAAATGTCAGACATCAACTTAAGCCCAGAATTGAAAATGAGAAGACAGAAGACCTCAAGAGCAAACCAATGCATGGTCATTTCTTCTTGTCCCTTGAAAGTCCATCAGTAGACAAAAATTCCTGGCATGGTTATGTAGGTCAGGCCTAAAGGGAGAAACAGTTTAATAACAGCAGACCAAGATCAAGCACTCAATACGTGTTATCATCAGAGGAACATCATGAAGCAACCAAGTGATAGTAAACGCAGAATGTGCTATAAGGCATTACACACCAAAATATATTGTCACTGGATGCACAACACTTGCACCGTCTGAATACGCTAATAGGCACAATAAGATGGTTGGTTACATCCACTGGATAATATGCAAACATATGGGTTTACAGGTTACTGACAAGTACCATGAAAATAATACTTGAAGAGGCCGGAAATGTCAATTGTACCACAGTTATGCAGGATGTAGATGTTATCACAGTTTGAACAATACTACTGACCTGATATAATACTGCATGATAAAAAGAAGAAGAAGACTTGCTTATTGATCAGTGTAACCATACCAGATGATTCAAACATTAACACAAATTAAACTGAAAAAGTAAGCAAGTACAAAGACTTGGAGAATGAGGTCAGCAGGATGTGAAAAGTGAGGACAAAAATTGTGTCAGTTATAATGGAGCATTAGGAACAGTTAAGAAGGGATTAGATCAGAACCTTCAGTTGCTCCCAGGTCACCCATCGACCACAGAACTACAGAATATCACAATAATGAGCAATGCATACATCATAATGTGCTGGGGTAAACTGTATTGATCTCTTGTTGAGATTTGGCAGAAGACTGCTGCCTGATAACTAAGGCAAGAATATAATAATAATAATAATAATAATAATAATGGAAAAGGAGCAGCAAGGGTGCATACAAAAATCCTTAGGATGCAAACAACTCACTGTAATCGCTTTAGTTCTTAAACAAGCACACGAGAAAAAATGCAACATACATATGCATTACATAGGCTATCACAAAGCATTCGATTTGGTACCTCACAGCTGGTTGATGAAGGTGTTACAAATGTACAGAATCTGTCCACATAAGGAAATTCTGCAACTCATGATTAGCACTAGGAGGACAGTCGTATGGGTGAATAACAAAAATGATGGAATCGTAAGCACTACAGCGGGAATTTTTCAAGAGGATTTGTTTTCTACAGAGTGGTTTTTTCAGGCTTTAAACCCCATTTTGTTACTATTAAATACCAGTGAAATTGTATACAAACTTAATATACAAAATGAAAGGAGATTATCAAGTCTCTTATATGTGGATGATCTTCACCTATCGCGGAAACTTAGAAAAGTTACATTATTTGATACAAACTGTAAAAAGTTTCAGCATCGACAGTAAGATGACGTTTGGTTTTGACGGATGCACCATTATAAACTTCTGAGAAGGTGAAGTCAGAAATCAAAAGGGAAAGTATAAGGATATTGAGGAACTGCAGCCAGAGGAAGCATGTAAATATCTAGGGATACCACAAAACCAGCAAATCAACCACAGCTGTCTTAAGATCTTCACTGAAAAGTATAGGAAAAGGGTCACAAAAATTTTGAACACCAAGTTATCTGCAGAAAACCAGATCACAGTTCTCAGCACGTGGCTATCACTAGTCTGCAGGTTATGACTTTCCAGGGGTCACCATCCAAGACTGGGTGATTAAAACCGGAAGCTATGAGAAGCACTGTTTAGGAGTGGAAGTGACCAACAGATGCAGAAAATGTGATAAAGTGGGTGAAACAATTGAACACTAATTGATGGGTGCTCACTGCATATCTCGCGAGACACAGCCAACTGACAAAAATAATTCACCATCAGAGTGCCATAAAGTATAAGCTATTCGAGAGAAATTCTCCGCCATACTATACATACAAGCTAGAACTGGTGCTGGATTCAGCTAATGTGATTATATATTTGGAGCGGTCTATCATAACTGAAAAAACAATAAACTTCAACAGACCTGATGTAGTGTATAATGAAAGGGAGAACAAAACCACTTGTAATAGCTATAGTGGCTCCCTTCACCCAAAACCTTTCTAATACAGAGGCACAGAAAATACAAAATATGACAATTTGGCCCTGGAAATATCTGGAAGCTTAACAACTCATCTGTGTACCCCTGAGTCATCTCAGATGAAGGGGTGGTTACCAAAAACTTATAAAATATCTAGAGAATATAAATTTAACCAAAAACATCTTAAGAGTGGGGCAAAACGCAGTATTATTTCAAATGTAGCATATAATATGCAAATTCCTGGGACATGCCCCTTGACCGTAGGGGATAGGATGGATTTCCTTGCGCTGAATGAGCCTAATTTTTTAGAGGACATCCTGTTGTGTCTATTAAACTAAAAGGCAACAAAATAGTTTCTGGTTTCAGTGAAACACAACAATATATTTTATTTTACTTTTATCTGGACGACATGTTTCATTCAATTGACCATCATCAGGCCATCATTACAACAGTTAGAATAAGGTGCATGCAGTGCAAATAGCATTTTGTAATATGGAATCCCATAAGACTGACATGTGTATTAAAATATATTAAAAATGGTATAAAATGAATGGTTTTTTTAATTGCCTGTGATATATCTAAGTTGTTTGTAATTCTAAGCAATTGTGGGAAGCTGAAACAAAATTAATACATATTATACATTTAGAAGCTTTCCTATTTTAAGTTGGATAATGTTTTATTATTAAAATATATGCATATATTGTTTAGCCACAAGTTACTGTACATGATGTAAAGCCAGGATTTTTGTGACTTTTGTTATAAACATTGAAATTTGGATGATAAATGTAGATATTTCTTAGTCTCTGTTCTGTGTTTTATTTATGTCGGTGGATGTCTTATTTGCATTTGTGTAAACTGTCATTTGAATGTAACAAGGTAGTTGCAATGCAGTATGCGCACACGTATACACTGAACCTTCCAATGCACCCCACAAACTAATGGTTAACTACCTTGGTACATACAAAGTACTATTTACAGTGATGCAAATAAGACATCCACCTACATAAATAAAACACGGAACGGAGACTAAGAAATATCTACATCTACCATCCAAATTTCAACGTTTACAACAACAGTCACAAAAATCCTGGCTTTATATCATGTGCAGTAACTTGTAACTAAAGATTATATACATTTATATACATATATTTTAATAGCAAATCATTATCAAACTTAATTAGAAAAGCTTTTAAATTTGTAATATATATTAATTTCATTTCAGCTTCCAAAAATTGCCTAGGTTACAAGAAACTTTGGTATATCACAGACAATGAAAAACCCATTCATTTTATACTGTTCTTAATATATTTTAATACATTTGTAAGTCTTATGGGATCCCATATTACATGAACACTGCATTTCATGCACCCTATTCTAAGTCTTGTGTGGGTAAAGATGGCCTGGTGTTGGTCATTTGACTGAAACAGATAAAACTAAGATAAAATATATTGTTGTGTTTGACTGAAACTAGACACTATTTTGTTGTCTTTTACTCTAATCATATGCTAGAGCACAACAGCTGGCACCTGTTAAAGGAAGTTTATTGCATAGGAAGGCTGTATGCACTGGGTGGTGAGTTCTTCATCCATCCATCCATCCATTGTGGTTCAGCTTACCTTATTTCATGCAGAACTCTCAAAAGTGCCTACCTGCAGCTTCTAAGTGGGTCTTGCACCTCCCAGAGCTCTTTTCTTACCAATTTTTGTTTCAGTATTATCTTTTAAGTTCTCCAAAGTATGTGAAATGTGTATAACTCTGTCTTTCTGTGCCACCTGAAAATAATAATCACACAGGTTCAGATATGGAGATGTAGGAGGCCACAGTCTGTGAGTTACCATCTTATAGTGCAGTAATTAAACGGGCCATGGTGTTATGCATACAGTAACTGTACAAATTATCTGAAGAATGGTGCAGGAATTAACTGACCATGGGGTAGGAATGATTTTTTGAGCACTGACTGTATACTGGACTCCGACTTCAGGGCCATCCAATGGGACATCATGACCTGCAAGGGGATTTCTGAAACAACAGTATAGCCCGGGCTACACTAGAGACTGGTTGCCCGCATACAGTTTTGTCTTAAGAGCAAGGGCTGTGGTGTTAATGGGACAGTGCACACTGTCAGATACGTCAGGGGCAAGACAATAGTGTCCTCGAGCTCGGCAGACAGCCGCTGATAATTATGTGTACCGACTGTCCGGCGCCTTGAAAAATAGATTACAGCGCACACACCAAGGCACAGACTCAGACGCAAAATTACGTCACTCCCCAGGTATGCCAGCTGCTGATCATCAAACGTTGATATATTCATACAGAAGTATGAAAAAAATTTAATGGGATGTTCACGTA